>Ga0210393_10000166_pt1 | contig 64154 bp, 54 predicted proteins | sample IncBWC27OmetaG_FD_160068 | JGI IMG/M metagenome (GOLD analysis project Ga0210393, IMG submission 160068) | Forest soil microbial communities from Barre Woods Harvard Forest LTER site, Petersham, Massachusetts, United States - Inc-BW-C-27-O ... | reverse complement strand
GCACGACATGTTGGGCTTGAGCCTGCAGAAGACGCCCAAATTCGTGCGCAACTTTCTGGACGGCAAGGGCGGCATTCAGGCCGCCGTGCAGCAGTACGTTGCCGACGTCAAAGCGAGCCGCTTTCCGGACGATGCCTTGCACGCCTTCTGACGATCCCAAACGTGCAGATCATCTCAACCGTCGCCGATTTGCGGGATGCGCTTTCCATGCAGCGCGATATCGGCCTCGTCCCCACCCTGGGCAATTTGCATGACGGCCACTTGTCGCTGGTGCAGATGGCGCGGCGCCATGCCGGCTTGGTGGTCGTCAGCATCTTCGTCAATCCGCTGCAGTTCGGGCCCAACGAAGATTTTGAGAAGTACCCCCGGACCTTCGAGCGCGATTGCGAACTGCTGGCGCAGACAGGCTGCGACATCGTGTTCGCGCCGGGTACCGAACAGATGTATCCGGAGCCGCAAGAATACAAAGTGCAGCCGCCCACGGAACTTGCCGACATTTTGGAGGGACAATTCCGGCCCGGATTCTTTGTCGGCGTCGCCACCGTGGTATTGAAGTTGTTCAATATGGTGCGGCCCAGGGTCGCGGTCTTTGGAAAGAAGGACTACCAGCAACTTCTCGTGATCCAAAACATGGTGCGGCAGCTCGCATTGCCGATCGAGGTGGTGGCCGGGGAGACGGTGCGCGAAGCCGGCGGACTCGCCCTTTCCTCGCGCAATGCCTACCTCGATGAGGTGCAGCGGCGCGAGGCCGCGCAGCTGTATCGCACGCTGGGCGAAGCGGCCGCCCAAATGAAAGCCGGCCAGACCAGCCGAGAGAATATCGAGCGCGCGGCCGCGCAAGCGCTGCAGGCCAGAGGCTGGCGGCCGGACTATGTCGCCATCCGGCGCCGTCGGGATTTGAAGGTTCCGGGGAGCCAGGACCCCTGCGTGATCTTGAGCGCCGCGCGGCTGGGTGCCACGCGGTTGATCGACAATATGGAGTTCTGAGGCCGGAGTCAGCCGCCGCAATTTCTAGGGCTCGTCCATCTCATGTCAACTATCGAGTAAACCCACTGGCAGCCGCCATCATGTTGCGTGCTTCCTGTGATACTTCCATCGCTGGTCCGTATATAGCTACATGACCTTTGAGGGTGCGACGTCCGAGCAGGGAGCCATTACGCAGGCGTTGCCTATCGACTGGGACCGGATCTACGTTGAGCACGCGCCGCGTGTATACAACTACTTCCGTTTTCGTTTGGGCAGCCATGTCGATGTTGAAGATCTGACCTCGCGAACGTTTGAGAAGGCATGGCGGTCTCGCGCCCGATATCGACCCGATCGGGCTGGAGTCTCGACTTGGCTGTTCAAGATTGCCCAAAACGTAGCCGTTGATCATCTGCGGGCGCGACGACCGCATGTCCCGATCGACGAAGCCTTTCAACTTCCCACCGACGAGACCCCTGAAAAAGATGCGGAGCGAGGCTCCAACCTGGCCAGACTCACCGCTCTCACCAAGGACTTGCCGGATCGCGAGCGGGACCTGCTGGCCCTCAAGTACGGGGCCGTCGCGAGCAACCGCGACATTGCCAAGCTCACCGGCCTGTCCGAATCGAACGTGGGCACGCTGCTGCACAGGCTGGTTCAAACACTGCGGGCCAAGTGGTAAGCCCATGGACACTCGCCATGAATGACGAATTCCTCCAAAAGATCCGAATCGAACCGCCGCCGCGATTTATCGCCGCTCTCAAGGCTCGATTGGACCGGCAGAGCGATTTGCGCCGGACCCAGCGGACGTCGTTTCGCCATTCGCTCATGGCGGCGGTCATTGGCGCTTCCGGATTGGCCGTCGCGGTCATGGTGGTCAATTCGATTCGCGCGCCCGTCACGAACACCGACGCCATTCGCCATGCGCTTCGACCCACGGCAGGCGGAGGTTCACGCGGAGCTCCGCCGGCCTCACGTGACGCGGCCGGTACCCTTTCCGCTGAACGAGCGACCGCGCCTTCCCCTAATCCCTCTGCCGCCGGCCCCGACGCCAATTTGACGTCAATTGCGGCAAGCCCGGTTCAGCACGCGCCCACTTCAAGCACCGGATTGGCTCTCGAAGGCATGCGAATCCTTGGCCCGGCGTCCCTGTCTGCGAGCCTAAAGGAAGCCACGCGAATTCTTAACCTCAGCAGACCGTTTAGCGAGCCCGCTTTCTCGACGGCGAGTTCGGATTCGGCGATCGCGGCTCTGTGCAGCGTGAGTCACGCAAGCGATCATACCCTCGGCACCGTGGCAGGAACGGCCGACGCAGCGGGCGCGACCCGCCGCATATCCAGCGAAGAACTCAAACGCTGCGAGGCGAATGGCATCAGGCACGTGGTGGAACTCAAACTCGGCTACCGCGCCATTGTTCTGGCACGCAGCAAGCTCTACCCGGCACCTAACCTCACGGCTCGAGACCTCTTCCTCGCGCTTGCGGCAAGGATCCCAGATCCAGACCAACCGCAAAAATTGATCGATAACCGGAACACCACTTGGAGCCAGATCAATCCCGCGCTCCCCGACGAGCGCATCGACATTGTTGGGCCGTCGCTGGACTCCGATACTGCCGATGCATTCCGCGAGCTGCTCCTGGAGCCCGGCTGTTCGACCTTTCCTTCGCTCGCATCAATGAAGGAGAAGGACAGGGCGCGGTACGACGGCGTGTGCAAGGCTATTCGCACCGACGGTATCTATCACGGGATGAACAGCGACCTTTTTGGCCAGCTGGAGGCACATCCCGAAGTGCTGGCGTTGGTCGATTTTAGATATTTCGCGGCGAACGACGCACGCTTGATCGGTGTCTCCATCGAGGGGGTTGAGCCAACCGGCACCACGGTCTACGCGGGTGGTTATCCGGGTTCGCGAGCCCTGTATCTCTACGCGAATGTCCCGCGCATTCTCGTGATCCCCCGCATGCGCGAGTTCATTTCAGCGCTCCAGGAGTCCTCGAGTTACGGCTCCGGAGGCACCCTGATCCCGGGCAACGAATCCGACCGCCGTGAGAGCCGGCAAGCCGCTCAAGCGTTACCCGACGTCAAATTGTAGTCATAACAGGAGAACGGCATGAAATACCTCGTACTTGGATGCCTCGCGGCGCTTGCGCTCGAAATCCCCGCGGCAGCCTTCGGCGAGACTCCAGCCAGTGAAACGCCCACGGAAAGCACACGCGACCTCGGCGCCGATCAGACGGCCGGTGTCCCGCTCACCAAGGTGATCGATGTCGTCGCGCACAAGACGGGCAAGAAATACGTGCTCGACCCCCGAGTTCATGCCCAAGTGCAACTCATCGGCGAGGACTTGAATCGCATCACCTACGCTGAGTTGCTGACCATCTTGAAGGTATACGGCTTCACCGCAGTGGACAGCGGCGGCTACCTCCTCGTGGTTCCGGAATCGATCGTGCGCGCCATGCCGCTCCCCAGCGTGACAGACAGAGACGCCTATCCCGATTCTCAATACGTCACCGCCGTGATTCCGGTGACCAAAATGCCTGCGGCCTTTCTGATCCCGATCCTAAGACCCCTTGTGCCGCAGCAAGGTCACCTGTCGGCGACCGTGTGCAGTAATGATATTCTGATGGTCGATACTTTCGCGAATGTCCGACGAATCGAGTCACTGATCAAAGTACTCGACACGGGCGACCCCTACAAGCCTGCAAGATGCGAGGCACCCAGCCCGAAACCGTAGGTAATCGATTCCATCGCTCAGTGACATCGCTTTGGAAAACCGCTCTATTGCCGACTCGTAAGCGGCGCCGCCACGGGCAAGTGTCGGGCCATAACCCGCTGCCGGCAGCTCCGAAATCGGTGCCACTTGGCTGTCGCATCCGGTAGTATCCTGCGGACGGTTCGGGAGAGCGGCGAAAACCAGGGGGACAAGTGGTCGAACTGCGCCGGCACAAGCACGCCGTCTTGCTCGTGCTTCTAATCATCGTGCTAGCGATTTCCACGATCAATGCTCGTTCGGGTGCGGAGCGGTTGCAAACCGATCTTCTGCGTACAGTGTTGGGCGTTGCGATATGGGTCGTTGTTTTCGAGCGCCGGCGCGAGCGGGTCACGATGGGCGCCGTTCTACTCGCGTCCCTGGCGATGAGCTGGGGACGGCACTTCACCGCGGCGAGCCTCGAGCGCGCGCTATCGCTCGCAGAGCACGTCGTGCTGGTGTTGTTCGCGTGGAGTGCGGTGTACGTGATCTTGCGGGACCTGTTCCGCGCACGTAGAGCGGGCGCCGAGAATGTGCTTGGCGCAATTTGCGGCTATCTCATCGCCGGCAGCGCGTGGGCGCAGATGAATTCGGTCGCGTACTTACTGGTGCCCTCGGCCTATAGCATCAGTCCCGAGTTGGCCAACCTGCTGCCCGAGTGGCATGGCCGTATGGCGCTCTTCACGTACTACGCCTTTGCACAAGTTATGACGATCGGTTATTCGGACGTGACACCGGTACACGCGCCGGCGACGACGTTGAGCCTCTTCGCGGCCTTGTTTGGAGTGTTCTATACCGCCGTGGTCGTGTCGCAGTTCGTCGGGTTGGCGCAGCAGCCCAAGCGCGAAACGCCGACCCGCCAATGACCGGCTCAATTGACTCCGGGAAGCCGACTCTGGCGGTGCTGCTGAAAATCATCCAAAGTTAGCGGTCAATCTCAATTCATAGGGACGACACTTCGTATGAGCAAACACACCACCGTTTCCCCGGCCGAAGCCGCGGATCGGCTCGCGATCCGCGAGCTCGTCGAGGCCTACGCGCACTGCGCGGATCGTCGCGACGCCGCCGGCCAGATGGCATTGTTTACGGCAGACACCCATTTCGTGGTGTACATGAACGCCAAGGATCCGAAGCCCTCCCAAGAACTGCATTCGCGCGAGGCGCTGGCTCCGGTCTTCGCCGACCTGAATCAATACGACGCCACCACGCACTTCGTCGGTCAGAGCACGATATTGACGTTGACGGGCGATCGAGGCACCGGGGAAGCCTACACTCTGGCGCATCACATCACCGTCAGCGGTAAGAGCCGGCGGTTGATGCTCGCCTCGCTGCGCTACAACGACACATTCGTCAAGCGGGATGGCGTGTGGTTGTTTGCGGAGCGGCTGCTCTACGTGGACTGGGTTGACGAACGGGCTCTCTCATGAAGCGGCTGGTGATCGCGGGCGCGTCCGGCATGGTCGGCGGCCACGCGCTTCGCTATGCGCTCCAGAATCCGAACGTCGAGCACGTGACGTCCATCGGGCGAAGGAACATCGGCATCTCGCATCCCAAGCTGACGGAGGTCATGCACCCGGATTTCACGGACTGCTCGGCACTCGCGGAGACGCTCTCACGCCAGGATGCGGCGCTCTTTTGCCTCGGCACCTATACGGGTGCGGTGCCGGACGCAGAACTCCGCAAAATAACGCTGGACTACACGATCGAGTTCGCCCGCGTTCTGCATGCCGCCAGCCCCGACGCGGAATTCACGTTCCTGAGCGGGAATGGCGCGGATCCCACGGGGCGAAGCCGGTTGGCCTTTGCCCGCTACAAAGGGGCGGCCGAGAAAGCATTGCTCGAGGCGGGGTTCCCCCGCGTTTACATCTTCCGGCCGGCCTACATATATCCCGTCGAGCCGCGTAAGGAACCCAACTTCGGGTACCGACTGTTGCGCGTGGTCTACCCGGCGTTTCGGACACTGTTCCCCAACCTGGTGGTTCGGTCCGACGATTTGGGCCGCGTGATGGTGGATGTGTCAGTACGGGATACGGGAGAGCGCGAGAGCCGCGTTTTCGAGAACCGTGAGATCGTAGCCATGATCAAGTGAGGGAATAGACCAGCCCGGTCATGCACGATCCATTCTTCAGCTATGCTAATTTTCCTCCCCGTAGGAGGATCGGATGGACAGGCTCGAAGCCATCAAGATATTTGTGCGCGTCGTGGAAAGCGGGAGTTTTTCGGCGGTCGCTCGCGAGCTTGCGACAGGACAGCCGGCCATCAGCAAGCAGGTTGCCGCACTCGAAGAGCATCTCGGTGCGCAGCTTCTTATGCGCACCTCCCGCAGTCTCAGCCTGACCGAGGCCGGGCGCGATTTTTACGAATCTGCCGTGAGGCTCATCAGCGATCTCGAGGCAGCCGAATCCCGCGTTGGCTCAGGCCAGGCCTCACCGTCCGGCGTGGTGCGCGTCACCGCCGCGCCGGGCTTCTCTCGCCTCCATGTCGTGCCGAAACTACCGTCGTTCCGCGCGCGCCATCCCAAGGTCGTGATCGAGATGCTGGTCTCCGAGCGGACGAGCAATCTCGTTGAAGAAGGCATCGACCTCGCCATTCGTAATGGCGCCCTTTCGGACTCCAGCCTCGTCGCGCGCAAGATCGGCGAGTCCGCCGTCGTTGCCGTCGCATCCGCAGAGTATCTGGAACGCAGAGGAGAGCCGACTCGCCCCGACGATCTCGACCGACACGAGGGCGTAATTTTCGTCTCGCAAGACGGCCCGCGACCCTGGATATTCGCCGGTGGTGCCGGCCAGGTTTCCTATCAAGCGACGGCGTCCTTTCGCAGCAGTGATGGCGAACAGCTGCGCGCCGCGGTCCTTGCCGGCCTCGGTATCACCCAGGCGCCTCACTGGCTCTTTGCGGCCGACATACGCGCCGGAACTGTGCGGCGAATCCTGCGCGATCGTGAACCGGCCAGAATTCCGATCAGCGCCGTGCGACCCGCGTCCCGCCGTCAGCCCAACAAAGTCGCCGTGTTTGTCGACTTTCTGGCTGAGCTGCTCGCCGAAACGGACGACTGATCCATTCCCCAACATGCCGTTGGCATTTCCTGAGCCCGACCAGCTCGAGGACTTGGATCATCGACGGCGGATCTCGCTCAAAACGCCGCCGGATAGGCGCCGCCATCCAGCAAGATGTTCTGCCCGGTCATGAATCCCGCGTGCACGCTGCAAAGAAAAGCGCAGGTCCGGCCGAACTCCGCCGGTGTACCGAAGCGCTTGGCCGGGATGCTCAGCATGGCGCGCGCCACGGCTTCTTCATCGCTCACCTGGCTGCGCTTGGCGGCCAAACTCAAATTGCCGCGCAAGCGCTGGGTGTCGAAGCTGCCGGGCAATAAACTATTGATCGTGACGTTCTTGTCGGCCACGGTACGCGCAACCCCGGCCATGAACGCGGTCAGACCGGCGCGCGCGCCGCTCGACAGGTCCAGCCCGGTGATCGGCATCTTCACGCTGATCGAGGTGATATTGACGATCCTGCCGAAGCCGCGGGCCGCCATCGAGTCAATGACTTTTTGAATGAGTTCGATGGGTGTCACCATGTTCATGGTCACCCCATCGAGTATGGCCTTGCGGTCCAGCTCGCGAAAATTCCGCACCGGCGGCCCGCCGTTGTTGTTGATGAGAATATCGGGCGCGGGGCAGGCCTTCAGCAGCGCTGCCTGGCCTTCGGCGGTGGACACATCGGCCACCACGGGCGTGACGGCCACGCCCCAGGTCGCCCGAAGCTCCTGGGCGGTCTGTTCCAGAGGCGCCTGATGGCGTCCATTGATCACCAGCGCCACGCCCGCCTCGGCGAGCGCCTGCGCACAACCCTTCCCCAATCCCTGGCTCGAGGCGCAGACGATGGCGGTTCGACCGCGTATTCCTAAATCCATGATTTTCCCCAAAAGCTTGCAATGGAAGCGCGGGAATCGTATAGCCGTAGGCAGTCATGACGCAACCGCGGAGGTGTTCAAGTGACCAAAGAACGAAATCACAGCGGACCGCGCATCTCCTGCGCAACCTCGCCGCAGCTGCTCGAAGTCCTCGAGGAACTGCGGCAGCGCGAGCCCATCTTTCATCATCCGGAATTCGGCACCTCCCGCCGAGACTATGAAAACATGACGGATCCGGAGTTCTGGGAGGTGGGTGCGTCCGGCCGGCGCTACAGCCGGGAGTTCGTGCTCGATACGCTGGAGAATCGAGCGCCCGACCCCGACGAATCGACATGGCTGACGCGCGATTTTCAATGCCGCGAAATTGCCGCCGACAATTATTTGGTTACCTACACGCTGGCACAAGGGCCGCGCATCACGCGACGTGCCACGCTCTGGCGCAGGACCGCCGCGGGCTGGAAGATTCTGTACCACCAGGGCACGATCGTCGAGCCGCAACCTTGACGCCGCGCCCATGCTGAAGCTGCAAAACATCAACAAGCGCTTCGAGGGCAGACCCGTGTTGTCGGATGTGAACCTCACCGTTCCCCAAGGCGCCACGCACGCGCTGATCGGTTCCAGCGGCTCGGGGAAAACCACGCTGTTGCGGATCACCTTGGGGCTGATTCCCTTCGATACCGGCTACGTGAAGATCAACGATCAGGCGTTGCTGTCATTCAGTCCGGTTCAATGGGCCGATCGAATCGGCTATGTGCCTCAGGATGGCGGTCTCTTCCCGCACATCACGGGCTTTCACAATGTGTCGTTGATCGCCAGGCTGCGGGGTTGGGATCAGCCGAAGATCTCGGCGCGCGTCGAGGAATTGCGCAAGCTGGTCGATTTGGATCCGGCGGTGTTGAAGCGTTTCCCCTTTGAAATGAGCGGCGGCCAGCAACAGCGCGTCGCCATCATGCGCGCCGCCATGATGGACCCTCAGGTCATGCTGCTCGATGAACCGATGGCGGCCCTGGATCCGCTCATTCGGCGCAGCCTGCAGCAGGAATTGAAATCCATATTCCAACGCCTGGCCAAAACCGTGCTCTTGGTCACCCATGACCTGGGCGAGGCGGTGTATCTGGCGGAAGAAATCACGCTGCTGCATGAGGGCAAGGTCGTGCAGAGCGGCACCTATCGGGAATTGCTGCTGCATCCCGCCGCTCCTTTCGTGACGATGTTCATCAACGCGCAGCGCACCTTGCCGGACGCGGCGGAAGTCGCGTGAGAGGCCGGGCGACGGACATCGCGGCCGCCGCCGTATGCGCGGCCTGGCTTTTGATGCCGGTGGGTGCGACGGCCGCCGACATCGTCGTCGGTTCCAAGGCATTCACGGAAGGCTATATTCTCGGCGAAGTCGCCGCCCAGGCCATGGAGGCCGCATCGAAAACGCCGGTGACGCGAAAACTCGGCATGGGCAGCACGGGCATCCTGTTCGAAGCGCTGAAGAGCGGGGCGATCGATGTGTATGCGGACTACACCGGCACGCTGGCGGAAGCCATCCTGAAGCGCCCGGATTTGAAATCCATCGATGCCATCCGGCAGGCGCTGCTCACCATGGACCTGGTGATGTCGGACCCCTTGGGATTTGACGACACTTACGCGCTCGCCGTGAAGGAATCCTTCGCCGCGCAACATCGTCTGCACGCCATCAGCGATCTGGCAGGCATCGAAGCGGGAATCCGCGCCGCCTTCAGCTACGAATTCATGGATCGCAAGGACGGTTTCCAGGGCATGGTCGCCGACTATCACCTGCATTTTCGCGCCCAACAGATCAACCGCATGGAGCATAGCCTCACCTACCAAGCCATCGACGACGGCGCCGTCGACTTGATCGACCTGTACTCGACCGACGCCAAGATCGAGAAGTCCCACCTGCGGGTGCTCGCCGACGATCACGGCTATTTCCCGGTGTACCAAGCGGTATGGGTGGCGCGCAGGGCGTTTACCGAGCGGCATCCGCGCGAATGGCAGGCGCTGCTCGCGCTGCAAGGCTCGATCGGCGCCCAGGCCATGATCGACATGAATGCGCAGGCCGACATCGGGCATGTGAGCTTTGCGAAAATTGCCGCGCAGCACCTCGGTGCCGAGGCACCGCGCTCGCAGAGCTTGAAAAGCAATATTCTGCAGCGCACGCGAGAGCATCTGTGGCTGGTCGGCATATCGCTGCTGTTCTCGGTCTTGGTCGGCATCCCCCTGGGCTTGGTGGCGGTGCGCTTTCACGCCGCGGGCCAGGCCATCCTCATTCTGAGCGCGCTGATCCAAACCGTGCCCTCGCTCGCGCTGCTGTGCTTTCTCATTCCGTTGTTCGGGGTCGGCATGAAACCCGCGCTGGCGGCGCTGTGCATGTACAGCCTGCTGCCCGTGGTGCTCAATACCTTCACCGGGATCCGCGGCATCGATCCGAAGCATCTGGAGAACGCACGCGCCTTCGGAATGACCGGAAGGCAGATTCTTTTCCGCATCGTGCTGCCGCTGGCCAGCCCCACGGTGCTCGCCGGCATCAAGACGGCCACCATCGTGAGCATCGGCACCGCCACCTTGGCGGCCCTGGTGGGGGCAGGGGGATATGGCGCCCCCATCATCTCGGGTCTTTCGTTGAACGACGTGCCCACCATCCTCACGGGCGCCGTGCCCGCCGCCGTCATGGCGCTCATGGCCTACGGCCTCTTCGAACTGATGGGCCTCGCGCTGATTCCCGCCGGACTGCGCAAGCAGACGTAACGCCCGTTCAGCGCTCATACCCTGTTGGATAATCCAACATCAACTGTTGAGATGTCCTAGACGGTCGTCCGATGCGCCGCCGCAGGCAAGCGCCAGACTACTGCCGGAAGCCGACGAACATCCGCGGAGCCTCTGCGCCGCCCGCCGTGAGAGTCGCGGCCACGATGATATTGCCATCCGCGCTGACGCCACCGGTGAATACATAGCCGTTCGCCGCCACGGTGAGCGTCAGTACGCCGGTAGAGGTCACGGAATAGGTGCCGGATGTCGTGTTGCCGCTCGTGATGGTAGCGTTGTCGTTTTCGATATAGGTGCCGCTGAAGTTGCCGGCGCCATCGAAGAACAGCGTATAGACCTCGCCATCTCCGGTGGCGGCCGTATTGAAAGCCAGACTGCCCACGGTGTACACGCCATTCAGCGTCGCCGGCGTGACGCCGGAACCCTGCTTCACCAAAACTGTGAGGCCTGTAGGTTCACCGCTGCTCGTTCTGGTGGCAACGAGAAACTCACCATTTGCGCTGAAATAACCGAGTTGGCTTGTGCCGTCGCTGAACTGACCGCCGCTCGTGACGCTCAAAGTACCCGCCGGGCCGGAATTCTGGATGGTGCTCACCACGCCATTGACGTCCAGACCGGTGGAGGTGCCACTCAAGCTGCCGTCGGCGCCGAACGTCAGCACGCCCTCAAAATCCGAGGGATCGGACCCCTGCTCCAGCCCGGCCACGAACCAATTGCCGGCGAGCGCGGCGAGGCTGCCGTTCTGCAGCGGGCTCACCCACACCGCGAGCGCGGGGAGTCCACCCCCATCGGCGGTGCTCGCGTCCGCGAGCCAGAAAAATTCATCGGAGTCTGCGCCCGCGATCGCGCCGATGTTGTTGCCGTTATCGGTCAGTACCGGGATCGCGTTGGTGGTCACGACGATATAGGGGCCGGCCGAGCTGGAACTGTTGGTCACGGTGGTGACGGTGCCTCCCACATTCACGATCCCCGTCGCGGTGTTACCCTCTCTCCCGGCGTCGAAGGGAACTCCGCTGCCCAGGAGGTCCGTATCGATATTGATGTTGAAACCAGCGGTGTCGTAGCTGCCGTTCAGCGTTGCGACCGATTGGATGTAGGTGCAGTACACCAGCACGTTGGTGACGTTCGCGTTCGCGACGGTGCCGGAGCCGTTCTGCACGGCGCAGACCTGTCCCGTCGGCAACGTCCCAACCGACACCGTGAAAGCCGTTCCATTGGTGACCGCCGTTGGCAATGTGAAGGTGCCATTGGTGCTCACGGCGTCATTGTCATTGCCATTGAGCACATGCACGGTCCCCGAACTCTTGAGTCCGATGACCGTGCCGCCGATCGTGTAGGTCTGAGGCCCGGTCGAGACGACCAGCGCGACCGCCGAGCCCTTCGCGACGCTGGATGCGGCGGCGGGGGTTTCGCTGATGACGTCTCCGCTGGCAACCGTGGCGCTCGATGCCTGCGTCACCGTTCCCACGGCGAGTCCCGCACCGGTGATGGCGGTACCGGCTGCCGCCTGGGTGTCGCCCACCACATTGGGTACGCTGAGATATCCTAGGGTCCCTGAGGGAAGCGTCGCGGGTCCGCTGGTGATGTCGAGGACGCCGCTGGGACTGCCCATCGCGGCATCGATTGTGATGGGAGTGGCGGCGGCGGTGATATTGGTTACGGTAACCGCGGTGGCGCTGGTCGAATTGATCGTTACGTTGTCCAACAATTGATCGTAACCGGCGCTACCCACGGTGAATGTCGTCGTCGAAAAGTTATAAGTCGCGCTCAGACCCTCTGCGGTCAGAACCGACGACAACAAGGTGTCCATGTTGGTGTTCTGATCGCTGAGATCAGTCGCCGTTAGGGCGGGCAGATTGCCGGCGGAGCCCGTCATCAAGCTTTGCACGTTGCCCGCAGCCATGTTCAAGGCCATCAGGGTCGTAATCGGAGTGATGTTGACGGTTCCGGCGGCAGCAGCCACCGAATACAGTGTCACGGTAGGGCCTTGTCCCCCCACCTGGCCGGTGGCCTGGATCAAGAATGGGGCAGTAAAGCCAGTCACGGTAACGCTGTACTGACCTCCCGTCCCAATCGCGTTGCCTGTGCTTCTCGGCTGTGCGCCGGCGGAGCTGTCATAAACCGACACCGTACCGGTCAATGCAGTACCCGAAGCGACGGTACCACTGATCACCAAGGGGGGCGCGCTGACGGTGGAACCGCCCGATCCATCACCGCCGCACGCGACCAATCCCAGTCCGAGGAGAGCCACGAAGAAGCTCTCGATCAATGTTCGTCCACTCATGGGTGCACCCTTGTTGATTGTTGATGGACAGCGATGTTCGCCGGTCCGATCGCCGCGTTTGGATCTTAGGATTGCCGGCGCCCCGCCAGTCAACAGGGCGGATCTGAATTCCGTCTGAATTTCAGATAAACTGAAATTTCTCCTTGCGCGATCAACCGGTTATCCCGTGGCGAAGTTGCGAACACATGGACGTCAAGATCTATAAGTTTGCGGAATTCGAGTTGGACCTGGCGGAGAGCGAGCTGCGCAATGGCAAATCGTCGGTGCCGCTCCAAGAAAAGCAGTTGCAGTTGCTCTGCGCCTTGTTGGATCACCCGCAACGGGTGGTCACGCGGGAGCAGCTTCGTGATCGGATGTGGGACAGCCGCACGGTCGTAAATTTTGAGCAGGGCATCAACGTCGCGATCAAGAAGGTGCGAAGTGCGCTCGGGGACACGGCGGAGAATCCCCGGTTCATTGAAACTGTCGCCAAGAAAGGGTACCGATTTCTCGCTCCCGTCGAGGTCGTGTCGCGCGCCCATGCGCCTTCTCTAAACCTCCCGGCACAGCCAATACCCGAGGCCGGTGTCCGTACGGACACCGGTACGCTGCGAGCCCGGGATGGCCGCACGCTTCGAGCCGCGATCGTCACCGGCATCTGCTGTCTGGCGGGGGCCGGGATCGTCACGGTCCTCCTCGGAGGGCGACCCAAGCCAAGCTTTCACTCCCTGGCGGTGCTGCCGTTGCAAAACCTGTCGCCCGACGCCGGACAGGACTACCTCGCCGATGGCATCACGGAGGAGCTCACCACCAGTCTCGCGGAGACGCTGCCGCTGCGCGTGATCTCGCGAACCTCCGTCATGCCCTACAAGCAGACCAACAAGTCCATTCAGCAGATCGCACGCGAACTCGGCGTCGACGCCATCGTCGAGGGGTCCGTGGCACGAGCCGGCAACCAAGTGAGCGTGACGGTGCAGTTGATCGATCCTGGCGTCGACCGGCATCTATGGGCGCAAAGGTACGAACGTCGTCCGGAAGATCTCTTGGCCATGGAATCGGAGGTTGCGCAAGCCATCGCGCTACGGGTGAACAGTACGCTGAGCCCCGCGCAACGCCCACGGGTGACCGCCCACTCCGTCGATCCCGGGGTTTATGACTTGTGGCTCATGGGCAGATATCACTGGAACAGGCGCACCATGGCGGATTTCACCCAAGCCAAGAGCTACTTCGAACAGGCGGCGGCCCGCGATCCCGGCTACGCGCCGGCGTACGCGGGATTGGCGGAAGTCTTGGCGCTATCAACCCAGTACGGCGCGGTGTCTTTTGAAGATGCTTTACCCCGGGCGTCGGCCGCGGCAAAGCATGCCGTCGAACTGGACGACAATTTGGCCGAGGCGCATGCCATTTTGGGTTTCATTGAGCTGGCCGGCCGCCGGTGGAGGCCAAGCGAAGCCGAATTCCGCCGGGCCCTCGCGATCGATCCCAGCCTCGCCGAGGCACATCATTGGATCGCCTATCTGCTCTTTTTTCTCGATCGCCGAGATGAGGCGGTGGCCGAAATTGCGAAGGCGCGAGCATTGGATCCCCTGTCCGCGGTCACCAACGCCGATGAGGGACATTTCCTCTATGCGATGCGCGACTTTGATAAAGCGGGGGTGAGGCTCCGAAGGGCCATCGAAATTGCGCCGGACCTGGGCCAATCGCACGAAACCCTGGCACTCGTGGAACTGGAAACCGGACATCTCGCGGACGCGCAACGCGAAGCGCGGACGGGTCTGGCATTCGACCCGAATAATCCCCGCACCCTGGGCGAAGCCGGCTACGTGCTGGCCTCGACCGGCGCCGCGAAGGACGCGCAGGGGCTCCTCTCCACGCTGCTCAATATGATGCAGCAGGGTTCCTCGGGAACCAGTTTTCCCGCGTTGGTCGAGATCGCGTTGGGGCAACCGGATCGTGCCTTGGAATTGCTCGAGCAAAGCCCGGCTCGCCGTACCTACAACATCCGAGCGCTCGGCCAGTGGCACGGATTCGAGAAACTCATTCCGTACGCGCGCTACCAAAAGCTTTTGGCAGAAGATCCCTGACGGCTGGTTACTTCAGCGAGAATCCGGGATGGCTGGTCGTACAGATGAACTTCTCGCAGTGTATGTCGGCGGCAATCTTCTCATCCGCCTTGCTGCTCTGACTGACGATCCAAATCCAGCGTCCATTGCGCTTCTCGAACACATCGAACCACACGAAGCTACCCCCGGCGTTCTGGCCGTCCCATGTTGCCGTTGAGGTATTGGTGCCTTCGGCAATGGCCGTTGAGCCATACACATGAATGAAGAACGGCGGGAAATCCATCGATGTGACGACATATTTGGGAGACGCTACCGCATCCAGAAGCTGCTTCTTGGTAATGCGAACGCCACGGGTGGGATTGAACGAATAAAAATCCGCCGCCATCACCGCGGACAGGGCCTCGATGGTCTTCGGGTCCTTGGTGATCTGTACCTGAGCAAAGTTCTTCTCAATCGCAGCCAACTCTGCCTCAGGGGTCTGTGCAGCGGCGGCCACGAAACCGATCGAGTGGCTTTGAGACGCCAGCGCACGATCCGCGTTCAACAATGACTCTGAAGGCTCCGATGCCGAGGCCAACTCCACATCAATCGATGAGCACAGAACTACCGAAATCACGAAAAGCGCGCGAGTTATCATATTTCTTAAGTGTTAATTGTTTAACAGTAAAAGTTAATCGATTAATAATCATGATCTTTCTGAAGCCATTTGTCCATGGCGGGCCTTCATGCGACAAGCGGTGTTACTTGGAAATACAAATACGAATGATTCGTGTTAGCATTACATTCATTGCCACTTTCGAGCCCAAAGAATGCATTCATCCGGCACCCAGAGGGACCGAGACTCGCGCCCCGGCGCCACCGCGACCGATCCGGCGGCAGCCACCGCCGGCCGCCTCGGCGCGCTGAGCGCTGCGATGACGGCCCTGGTGTCGGCGCATGCCCATGCCGACAACGGCGCGCCGCTCGATGAGGACAAACTGCCCAGCATCGAGGTCACGGGCACTGCCATCCACACCAGCCAGGATATTTCGCAGTCCACGGACACCGTGGACAAGAAGGAGTTGGCGCAGCAGAACCTCTCCCTCCTCCAGGACGCCTTGCGCAACGTCCCCGGCATCACGCTGAATGCCGGCGAGGGCGGCTCGCACGGCGACTCGGTGAACCTGCGCGGGCTGTCGATCCCCGACAGCTTTTTCCTGGACGGCGTGCGCGATATCGGCCAGTACCAGCGCGACACCTTCAATACCGATTCGATTGCCGTGCTGCTAGGTCCCGCCTCGGCCGTGTTCGGGCGCGGCTCAACTTCCGGGGTCATCAACAGCGTCAGCAAGCAGGCCATGCTCACGCCGCTCGCCGCCTTCAGCGTGTCGGGCGGGCAGATTGACTACTGGCGCGGTACCGGCGATGTCAATGTGCCCTTGAGCGACACGGCGGCGGCGCGCGTCACGCTGATGGATCAAAGCAACGGCGTGGTGGAGCGCGATCAAGTTCATTACCACCGCTACGGAGTGGCGCCGAGTTTGAGCTTGGGAATCGATACGCCGACGCGCCTGACCTTCAGCTACTTCAAGGAAGAGGAAAACAATATTCCGGACTACGGGATTCCGTTCATCGACGGAGCACCCGCGCTTGTCGAGCGCAGCCACTATTACTCGCTCGCCAACTACGATCGCACGCGCACCAACACGGATATCGGCACGATTCGTTTCGAGCACGATTTCGCGGACGGGATCACCTTGAGCGACAGCCTGCGCTACGCCAACTATGGATTCGAGTACTTGGTCACCGGCCCCTTTCTCGGCAATGATTTCACACCGCCGCCGCCCCCGGGCACGCCCTATGCCGCCATCGATATCTCCCGCGACCAGCCGAGCAGCGCCGGGACCACGAGCTTAAGCATAAATCGCACCGACCTGACCGCCAAGTTCGACGCCGGTGGTTTCAAGCACACGCTCACGGCCGGCTTGGAGCTGAGCCAGGAGCAGTCCAATGTGAACCGCTTCCAGAACGGCCTGGATGACATTCCCGCGACTCCGCTCCTGAACCCCCAGCCTTTCTTCGTGCCGCCCACGCCCTTGACCCCCTATTCCAATCCCAAAGGAAGGGGCAGCGATATGAGCCTGTACGCCTTGGACAGCGTGGCCTTGAGCTCCACGTGGGACCTCGATGCCGGATTGCGCTGGGACCGATTCGAGTCGAGCTTCAGCGAAGTATTTTCAGGCACATCTTTCGAGCGCACCGATACCTTCATCAGCCCGCGCGCCGCGGTGATTTACAAGCCCGACGCGGAGCAGAGTTACTACTTCTCGTACGGCACCTCGCAAAATCCGGTGATCGAGTACCTCATCGTCGCGCCTTCCGATCAAAGTCTCGCGCCTGAAAAGAACAACACGTTCGAGTTGGGCGGGAAAATAAAAATTCTCCACGGCGATGTGCAGTTGACCGGTGCGCTGTTCGACACGCGTGTCTACAACGCGCGCATTTCCGATCCGGATGATCCGACGGTCCAGCAGATGCCCTTCGATCAAGAGGTCCGGGGCCTCGAATTGGGCGTCGAGGGCGATATCACGGAGAGCTGGGAAGTCATCGCCAACTACACCCACTTGAGCGACAAGATCACCTCGATGAGCGCGCCCTTGTCGCAAGCCGGTTACGCACCCTCGCCGGGGAGCGAGGTCTCAGCGCGGGGCAAGTTCGCGCCCAACACCCCGCACGATGCCTTGAACGTATGGACCACGGTGGAACCGAGTGCGGCCTGGACGCTCGGCGGCGGCTTTACCGCCGTCAGCCATCGTTTCGCGGATACCGAAAATACCGCCGGGGTGCCGGCGTACGTCGTGTTCAATGCCATGACCTCGTACGACGTCAACCCGCATTTCAAGTTGCAGTTGAACTTGAACAACGTCGCGGACAAGCTGTATTTCACCAGCATCTACTATGTCGGCATCGCGGAGAACCATGCGTTGCCGGCCGCGGGCCGCACCCTCATCGGCACCGCCAGTTATCGGTTCTAAGATACGGCCCGCATGCACGCCCTGTCGATCATGTCGCTGCTGGGCCAGATGAGCACACCAAGGCTTCAGGCGCTGTTTGCGCAAGATGCGCGCCGTGCCGCCGACTGGGTATTCGTCGCCGCCCTCGAAGGCCTGCCGCAGGCGCAACTGTGTTACGGCCGCATGCTGCTTCAGGGAACGGCGCGTGCCCGGGATCCGATTCAAGCGCTCAAGTGGTTTCGCCGCGCCGCCTCGAGCGGGGATGCCGATGCCGTCAACATGGTGGGGCGCTGCCTCGACAATGGTTGGGGCGCGCCCGAAGACCCAGCCGCGGCCGCAGAACATTTCCGATGCGCCGCGAACTCCGGCCACGCCTGGGCGCAGTACAACTTGGGCCATTTGTACCTGGACGGCCGCGGTCTGACGCGCGATCACGCGCGGGCTTACCGCTGGTACTTGACTGCGGCCGAGCAACGGCATGCGCGCGCCATGAACCTCACGGGCCGATGCTGTGAGGAAGGTTGGGGAAGGCCGCGAAGCCTCGAAGCGGCGGCGGATTGGTACCGCCGTTCCGCCGAGGCCGGATATTTTCGCGGACAGTACAACTGGGGCAGCCTGTTGCTGAAGGCCGGGCGATTTGCGGAGGCGGCCACCTGGTTGGAACGTGCGGCTGAGGGCGGCACGGCGGCGATGCGCCGCGCCGTCATGGAATTGATCGCTCGACCGGGCGCACCGCCCGCGCTCGGCCGCCTTGCCGCGCGGCTGGGGTCGCCCGAGTGCGCAGGTTCATAAACCCATGTTCCTGGCCATACCGGCAGTGCTGAACGAGGAACAACTGGCGACAGTGCGCGCCTCGCTCAACAGTGAGCAGGCGCCCTGGGTGGATGGACGCGTCAGCGCGGGTCACCAAGGTGTGCACGTCAAGAACAATCAGCAGCTCAACGAGGCCAGCCCGATGGCGCGCGAACTCAAGGATTTTGTCCTGACGCAATTGGAGCGCCACGCGCTGTTCATCAGTGCGGTGCTGCCGAACAAGGTGTATCCGCCGATGTTCAATCGCTATGGCGAGGGCATGCACTTCGGCACCCATGTCGACGGCACCGTGCGCATGATTCCCGGCAGCGCCCAGAAGCTGCGCACCGACCTGTCGGCCACGCTGTTCCTCTCCGACAGCCAAGCCTACGACGGCGGCGAGCTCGTGGTCGAAAGCGACTTCGGCAGCCGCAGCGCCAAACTGGCCGCGGGCGACATGATCGTGTACTCCTCGACATCGCGCCATCGCGTGAATCCCGTGACGCGCGGTCGGCGGCTGGCGAGCGTGTTCTGGATTCAAAGCCTGATTCGCGATGATGCCCAGCGAGCGCAGCTGTTCGAGCTCGACGGCACCATCCAACGCCTGACCCGAAGCGGCGCGGATGCCGATTCGCTGGTCCGATTGACCGCGCACTACCATGGACTGTTGAGGGCTTGGACGGAGATTTGATTCGCACGGCAGCGCATCCACATCGCGATGTGCCAAAGAATCAAATGCCACCACGCGATGCGCCCCCAATGCATCTAATGGCATGCCGCCATCGATCGAAGCTATTCTTAAAAAACGGGCGCCACGGCGACCACGCGCCACGCAAGCTCTCGCTTAATCACGATCAGGTCATGGACCGACTTGCCACCGTCCGGACGTAGGCATTGCTCGGTCAGTTTGAGCAACCCCGGAGCAAGCTGCGTTTTCCCCACGAACGAACATTTCTGATTGCCGAAATCGGGGAACCCTTTGGTGCGCAGCTCATTTCTAAACGAGAGCTCCAGGACTTCTGCGGTTCGCCTGATCGTTTCAGGATCATTCGCCTGCGCTGGATTGGTCTCTTGAAGCAGTTGCCTGCCCCCCTCCACGAAATCCAACGCCGCGATGGCACCCTCCAGGTTCTTTCGCATGTAAGCCTGCTCGAGAGTTCGCACCGCATCCTCCGGGGTGTCAAAATCTCCGGCACTCACCGCAATCACTGCGCTCAGCCCCAACAGTGGCCAAAGAAAACGCGGTAACAATACCCACTTAGCGTCTATTTTCTGACTCATCTCTTCGGCACGCTTATAGCATATAAGAGATTGAATGAAACTACAGGAGTCCACCATGAGCACGAAAGCCATACTGACCAGCAAGGGGCGGACGACAATCCCGAAGTCGATTCGGGACAGTCTCGGTTTGAAAACCGGCGACAGGATGAGCTTTACGTTGATGCCGGACGGCATTGTGATCATGCGGCAAATACAAGCGCGTGTCCGAACTTGCGGGGCTTCCGTTCAAAAAGGGTAGGGAATCGCACGCTCGAGGACCGGCAGTGCCCGAAATCGACTGGGCCGCCTACGGCGATGACGAGGGTGGCACGCGCTATGCTCAGCGCGAGGTCTGGCGGGGGTGCCCGGAGGTTTCTGCGAGGCTAATGCGAACCGCTCTTTCGCAATCCGTCCCGAGAGTGGGAAGAAACCAGTTGGACAACGGTGCGCTGTCGCGCATCGACTTTCATCGTCCTCAGCATTTTGCGTAATTGCTCGCGCTCGACGAATGTCGCGGTCCAATAAAGATCGTGGCAACTGGCATAGAGCCGAATGTTCTTCTCGGTCAGCAACGCGTTGGCGACCAGGGCAATGGAAATCTCCGTCATGGACTGCAACGCACAGCTGGGGCAGGTCACGAGAAATTTCAGAGTGGGTTCATTCATAGCCTGTTCTCCTTGCCGCTCGGATTGACTTGCACACTACAGGCGCTCGCGCGTCCATGCATTACAAGGGAGTTAAAAACCGTAGCGCGGAGCCCGTGAATGCAAGAGTGTCCATAGCTACGCCGACTTTTGCTTGGCGGCAATTGTCGGTAGTCTGCGACGCGCACGGCGCGAAGCCGCGTGTCATCAGCCCGCAAGTCCCTGCCGGTTGGTATCTGGTATCCCAGCAATATTGCAGCATCCTGCGGGCATGTCGTGTCAAGACGGCGCGGCCGACCCGCGCGCCCGCCGGCCGGCGTGCCGTGCGTCCGCGGTTAAGCTTTGGCGCCTTTCAGTTGCCAGAGCAGGAACGCGTACGTGTCCGCCGCTTCCCGGTCCTGCTGAGCGCGTGTCGAACCGATGCCGTGGCCTGCATCGTAATCGACCCGCAACAGGATGGGCTTGCCCGAGTTGCTCGCCACTTGTAATCGCGCCGCCATCTTGGCGACATGAAAGGGCGCGACGCGGGGGTCGGTGACACCGGTGGTCAGGAGCACCGCCGGGTAGGGCGTGCCGTCCTTCACCGATTGATAACTGTCGATGCTCTTGAGCGCTTTGTACCCGGCAGGATCCGTGATGGCACCCCATTCCGGCTCTTCGCCAAAGCCGTTCTGCTCGACAACATAGCGCAGCGGGTTCGACCAGCCCACGCCGTCGATCACCGCGGCAAACAAGTCGGGCCGTTCAGTCAGCGCCCGCCCGACGGTGATGCCGCCGGCGGAGCGGCCGCCGATCGCAAGATGCGCCGGCGAGGTGTATTTCTTGGCGATGAGCTCTTCGCAGACCGCGATCAGATCGCGCCAGGTATTGGGCTTGTTGGTGAGCTGTCCCGCCTTGTGCCACTCGCGGCCATACTCGCCGCCGCCACGCACGTTGGCGTAACCGACGATGGCGCCGGCATCGACCAGCGCCAGCGTGCGGCCGGCGAAGGCCGGTGTGTAGGCGGGCAAGCCATAGGAGCCGTAGGCGGAAATCCAAGTCGGATTGCTGCCGTCCTGCTTCGTGCCCTTGCGATAAATCAGGGTGTACGGAATCTTGACGCCATCCTTGGCCGTGGCGAAGAAGCGCTTGGCCTCGTAGCCGCCGACATCGATGGCGGGTTTGGGCGTGATGCCGGTATCGGCGAGGCGGCCTGTGGTGTCGACGGACCAGATGCCGGGGGGCTCGAGCCATCCTTGCAGCGATATCAGTACGCCGTCTTCACTGGGCACCGCGAATACGGCACCGATCGTGCCGTCGAAGGGCAGCGCGATGTCGGTGACCTTGCCGTCGTGACCCAAGCGCTGTAATCGGCTGATGCCGCCATCCATGATTTTCAAGTAAATCCCGTCGCGGGCGCGCGCCGTATTTTCGATGACCAGCGCGTTTTGCGGCACCACTACCGTGGCATTCGCAATGCTCGGCGCAGCCGCGGAAGTCTTGACGATGCGCCCGCGCGGCGAACCCTTGTTGACCAGCAAGTACAGATCGTTGCCGTCGAGTTCCAGATCAGTGACCTCATCATCGAAGCCGGCGACGGTGATCCACTTCGCCTTGCCCGCGATGGCGTCGGCGAGCGGCGCGATGAACGCGCGTGCCTCCGGTCTCACGTCGGCCAGCTGCAAGATTGCGTAACGGGAACCCGGCGAGGTGATGATGGTCGGAACCTGGATCTTGTCGTAATCGATCCCCGCCACCAAACCCCGCTTCATGAGGATGGGATCGGATTTCGGGTCGGTACCCAGTTTGTGGAAGCGCGCCTGCGCATCCAGATAGCGCTCCGGTGTTTCCACCGCGCCGGTGAGCTGGGTGTAGAAGAACCCACTGGCATCATCCAGCCAATGGGGATTGGCGCCCTCGGTGTTGGGAATGGTTTCCGGCAAATCCTTGCCGTCGGCGACGGTGAGAATATGCAGCAGCGAATCCTCGCTGCCATCCTTCGATAGGCCGTACACCACGTATTTTCCGTCCGGCGAAGCGCGCCACCAGTCGAGCGACATATGGCTCTTGGCGCTGCTCATGGCCGTCGGATCAACCAGTACGCGATTCGGGCCGTTCGCGCTGTCGCGCACGAACAGCTTGAAATTGTCCGCTCCCAGGGGGCGCTGCTGGATGAACACCCGACCGCCGGCGCGCTGCACTCGAGTGGTCGCCACCGATTCGCCCGAGAGCTGCTCGATGCGCTTGAACAGCGCGGCGCGGCCGGGCAGCGCATCCAGGATCGCGCGGGTATGCTCATTCTGACCCTTCAAGAACGGCAGCCACTCAGGGTCCTTGGAATTCTCCATCCACCGATAAGGATCGCTCAAGGTTTCACCGAAGTAGGTGTCGTGCACCACATCGATCCTCGCCACCGGCGCCGCAGGCACCGTATCTTTCGCCGCGGCCGCCCACAGGCTTACCGGTACGAGCGACATCGACAAAGCCCCCGCACTGCCGGCGAGGAACTGGCGGCGATCTAATTCCATATTCATGTTTTGTTTCTCTTGATGTTCTTGAGACGCCTGGATTTCATTTTGGTTTGAAAGTGTAGCATCGCGTGGCACACCCGCCTCCATTTATCCATCCATTTCCACCTAATTTCTAGAGTTTGCGCTGAACTATGTGCTACACGAGGTGGCAACCGACGCGGAAGCATCCGTCGGTGTCTACGGTAAGCCCAGCGTAAGGGCGGGAAGGGTGGTCAAGTCGAGGGCGCCCAACCAAATCTTCTGCGCCGCCATCGTGGAAGATTAGAAGCAGCCGTTATGTGTCGACGCCGGCACGCCGAGTCTACTTGTGTCCACGACCGCGGACGATTGGGCCTCCAAGACTGGGAGTTGATGGAATACGTCATCTACAGGGACTTGGTGGCTGGACCGTTCGTGGAGCAGGACTGCGCGGAGAAACGGCTGAACTTCCCGGCCAGACGGAGACGAGCAATCGACCGCGTCACAAAAATGCGGCTCAGCAAAAACCTGAATTGCAGTGTCGGGTTCTCTTGGTTTCAAAGGCTGAAACATTTTCGGCGTTGACCGTCCTCACGACGTCAAGTAGTGTCGGAGCCTCTAGGCAATAAGTGCGCAGAAGGAAATACAGTAACGGAGATCCAATCCGTTGGCGAACGGACAATCGCAGGCCAAAATCTAGATTATCAGTACGAATGGACCGCGTCAGGCGGCAGAAAGGGAAGTCATGTTCAGCATCGCGCTGTCAAACGGAAATCGTCTCAATCGTCGAAATCGCGTCTACATACTAGTCTTCCTTATAGCCGCGCTTGGGCATCGAGGTCACGCGGATACGACATTCTACGACTACACGAGCTACGACCCGAATCACTCCAGGGTTGTGCATGGTAGTTGCTCAGAGATCGCAGCGGATTTCGATCTCTATGTCCCTCAATACGGTAACTCCTATCAATATCGATGCAGTCCTGGTTCGCCAGAGTGGCCGACCTCGCCATTTCAAAGTCAAGGCGCTAGCCTCGATGAACTGGCGTGTCAACAGACTTGCGGCTCCTGGTACCCTCATGCGTATGCGCTCGGCATCGAATCGGTTGCGGGCCCACAGTATTTTTGGATCACATCGGCTCCGTTGCCGAATGCCGAAATCTGTTCAAAAAACTGTGTCGGCGATCCAATTAACCCTGCGGTTGGAAACGTATACAGGACCGAAGAGGACATCAAAATAGTGGGGGCGCACGCGCTTATCTACCGACGGTTTTATAACAGCGCGGATGCTATCGGTGCAGATGGGCTGCCAGGATGGCGTCATTCCTATGACCGGTCCATTGCAACTGTCTATCAGGCACCGAGCAGCGTTTATGCAGGAACTGGTACAACAGTTTCATCGCAATATACAACGCCAGCGGCCGCATGTACTTCTGGCTTCCCATCGATTCAGGCTTCAGTCGCTGCCTGGTCTGGCGCAACCGCTGCGTATGTCGGTGGCGTGTGTGTGATCTCCAATTCCGGCGCGGCAATCGGCACCCTACCGATTCAGTCATACCCGCAATCTCCGCCACCTACCACCCCCGTCGAATATGACGTTGTGCGTGACGATGGCCAGATTCTTAGGTACACCCTGCAAGGAGGGGTCGTTAACAACCCTCCCGGGATCTCAATCCGATTGGCTGTCACAGCATCCGGATTTACCGTGACGGATGACGAGGACAATGTCGAGAACTACAACACGGCCGGCGTTCTTCAATCAATCACCAGTCGGACGGGTGTCGTACAAACCCTCTCCTACAGCGGCGGAGTCTGGAGCGGAGTTACGGACAGCTTTGGTAACTCATTGACAGTATCGCGAAATACTCAAGGGAGCATCGCGAGCGTTAGCGTCAATGGCGGAGCGTCCGTGCAGTATGGTTACGACAGCACCCCACGGCTTCAAACGGTAACGAATCTCGATTCAACAACGGATACTTATGTGTATGGTGACAACCGCTTTCCTTATGCGCTGACCTCAGTGGTTGATGAAAGCGGGACTACATATTCGAGCTGGTCTTACGATGCGCTGGGCCGAGCTGTTACAACACAAGCGGCGGGAGGGGCAGGCGAAGTGTCCCTAGCCTATAACTCGGACGGAACCGTAACGACCACTGATGCATTGGGGGCCTTGCGCACGTTCAGCTATTCCAGAATTGGCGATATCAGCAGAGTTATTGGTATTTCTGGTTCTCAGTGTCCGACCTGTCAGGACTCAGCGGAAACGACGTACGATAGTAACGGATGGGTGTCGAGCCGCACCGACTACAACGGAAACCTCACGTGCTACGCCAATGATCCCGCGCGTGGCCTCGAACTCGTTCGGGTCGAAGGATTTGCGCCAGGCAGCACCTGTCCCACGAACCTAGCGACCTATACCACGGCGTCCGGGACGTTGCAGCGGATGATCACGACGCAGTGGAGCCTGAGTTTTCGGGAACCCGCACTGATCACCGAGCCCAACCGGACCACCGGGTTCTCGTTCGATGCGAACGGCAATATTCTCACCAAGACCATCACAGATACGACGGTCACACTCAATGTGGCGCGGACTTGGACATATACGTACAACGGGTATGGCCAGGTGCTCACCATCGATGGCCCCCGCACCGATGTTTCCGATGTCACCACGGTGGCCTACTACAGCTGCGCCACGGGAACTCAATGCGGTCAGATCAATACCCTCACGAATGCGCTCGGTCAGATCACCACCTTCAACACCTACAATGCCTACGGTCAGCCACTCACGATCACCGATCCGAATGGGGTGGTCACGACCCTGACCTACGATGCCAGGCAGCGGCTGACGTCGAGCCAGGTCGGTACCGAGACCACCGGCTACAGCTACTACCCAACCGGCCTGCTTCACACGGTAACGCTGCCCGATAGCAGCACGATTGCCTATACCTATGATGGCGCACACCGACTGACAAAAATTACTGACAGCGCGGGAAACTCCATCAACTACACGCTGGATGCCATGGGCAACCGCACGGCTGAGAATGCCACTGATCCGTCAGGGACCCTGCATCGCGCCCACACTCGGGTGTACAACACCTGGAGTGAGCTCGCTCAGGATATCAACGCGGCAGGCACATTTGCGGTGACCACGACGCTGGGGTATGACAGCAATGGGAATCTCACGACGAGTAATGCACCTCTGTCGCGCAATACCGCCAATCAATACGACGCGCTCAATCGGTTGGCGCAGATCACCGACCCTGCGAGTGGCGTTACCAGGTTAGGTTACGATGCGAACGACAACCTAGCCTCCGTCATCGATCCTCGGAATCTCACCACCATCTACACCCGCAACGGCTTTGGCGAGTTGACCCAGCTGGTGAGCCCCGACACGGGCACCAGCTCGAGCACCTACGACTCCGGCGGTAACCTCAAAACCACCACCGACGCCCGCGGCGCTGTCGCAACTTACGCATATGACGCCCTCAACCGCGTCACGCAAGTCGCCTACACCGACCAGGCGATCAATTTCTCCTACGATGCAGGCACCAATGGAGTAGGCCGCCTCACCGGTGCCGCAGATGCCAATCACTCACTCTCCTGGACCTACGATGTATTAGGGAGAGTCACCGGCAAAGGCCAAACCATTGGCACCGTCACCCAATCTGTCGGATACGCGTACACGAACGGCGATCTTGTTTCTCTGATCACACCTTCCGGCCAGACCGTAACATACGGCTACACCAACCACCGCATCACCTCGGTGTCTGTGAACGGCACGACCCTCTTGAGTGGCGTAACCTACGACCCCTTCGGCCCCGCCAACGCCTGGACTTGGGGTAATGCAACAACCGTGAGTCGCGCCTTCGATCAAGACGGTAACCCCTCTCAAATCACCACCGCCGGCGCGACCAACGGCTACACCGTCGACAACGCATCCCGGATCACCGCCATCAGCGATTCCGGGCTGGCCAGCAACTCCTGGACCTTCGGCTATGACCCGCTCGACAGGGTAAACAGCGGCACCAGCTCCGCGATCACCGAAGGCTACAGCTACGACGCCAACAGCAACCGCCTGACCACCACCGGCGCCGTTCCATCGACGGAAACCATTGCCGTCTCCAGCAATCAGCTGAGTTCAACGACAGGCTCCATGGCCAGGACTTACAGCTATGATGCGGCCGGCAACACCTTGGGCTACGCCAGTAATTCCTACACCTTCAATCAACGCGGCCGGATGAGCCAAGCGACCGTCGTCGGCGCCGCAACCAACTACATCTACAACGCCCTCGGCCAACTGATCGAGAAATCCGGCAACGGAGGCACCACGTTGCTGATGTATGATGAAGCAGGGCACATACTCGGCGAGTACACCGGCACGGGCGCGCTGATCCAGGAGACGATTTGGATGGGCGACACGCCTGTGGCAACGGTGCAGCCCAATGGCAGCTCCATTGCGATCTACTACGTGCATACCGATCACTTGGGCACGCCGCGCAAGATCACTCGACCCTCGGACAACAGTCTGATGTGGCGTTGGGACCCGGACACATTCGGAAGCGTCGGGCCGAATCAGAACCCCACCGGCCTTGGCACGTCCGTCTACGATTTACGTTTTCCGGGCCAGCTCTATCTGAGCGAGTCGGGCCTTTTCTACAACGGCCGACGAACCTATGACCCTCAGACGGGGAGGTACATCGAGTCCGATCCGATCGGCCTTAAAGGCGGGAGTTTCTCCGCGTATGCTTACGTCAGTGGGAATCCGCTTTCTTTCATCGATCCGCTCGGCCTTGCGGCTCATCTCAATCTAATAAATAACAGCACCCCCGCGCAGGTATCGTTATACAACTGGGCGGAAAGCTATCACCCAGACCAGTACAATACTATTGTCGTGCACGGAACAAACGATGGTCTATTTTCTCCCAATGCCACAGGAAACATACGGGTCGCACCCGAGGTAATCGCGGATCTTCTGCAAGATCTACCCGGTTATGATCCTAACCTACCGACTCAATTGATAGCATGCTCAGCGGGTGCCCATCCGAGTGGCGCGCAGAGGCTTGCGGATGCACTTAAAGCTAACGTGTTGGCGTCTCCCGAAACCTTGGTGTCGAACCCAATCCCAGGAGGCCCTCCGCTCGCACAGATCACTCTCCCCAGTGAATGGTGGGGGTTGATATCAGGATCCGTTGTATACCGGGCTCCCACCTGGCTTACTTTCAAACCTCATTAGCGATCTTTCAACATGAATACATTACTTGCGGCAATCGGCGTTACAGCAATTGCGACGCTGGCGACCTTAGGTCTGCGTGCAGAAGCCCAGACATTGGCTCAAGCTCCTATCCGTTCACTATGCTCAACCTACGCCGGACCTGCCTTCATCGGTCCAGATGAATCGCGAAATACGATCGTTGTGCATGCCGGGCCGTTTCTCGGAATTTCATTCGTGTCACTAGATGCAGGTCGGACTGAGGCCAAAATTTCAATTCCGCAGCGTTTCCTCGCCGGATTGATGCCACCGAATGGCGAAACGTTTACGCTTGCCGAATCCGACAATTCGGGTATCAGAATTGCGAGCATTGATGTCACTACCCGCAAGCCAACGTCTAGTCGGCTTTTTGGCAACCTGAACGCAGACTTGTCCGCGTTTACACCGAATGGAATGTACTTGCTTGGGGTAACAAACACTGGGAACGTGTTTAGAATTGATACTAAGACAAGCAAACGTGAAGAAATTGAAGGCGCCGGAGCTAAAACCCAGGCAATTGCGATATCGCCAAATGGCAGTCGGTTGTACATAGCCGGCGAAGGAATATCCATTATTGATATTGATCCTTTTGCCGTCGTATCAAAGCTGACTAAAGAGAGGCTGCTACTAGGTATTGCGGTGAGTCCCGATAACCGTACACTCGCCGTTCGAAATTGGCACAGTCTCGAATTGCTCGATGCCGAGAGCGGCAACAAAGTGGATCAATCACTCGTTGTGGATGCAGCCCCCAGCGCGGCTTCCGCGAGTTCCGTTAGCATTGCCTTTTTACCGGACGGTTCCCAGTTGTTCTATGCAAGCGCGTCGGATTCGGAGTCTGACCTAATCGCCTTCTCGCTTAACCCCTTAAGGATCGAGAAGCGCTCGAAAGTAAGTCCGTATTCGAGTGCGATTGCGGTCGTACCGGGTCGAAAGTGGGTGTTGCTTACAACCGGGACCCCGGGCAAAGAGCAAATCGAAGCCTTTGATATGAAAACGCTTGCGGTGATTTTCAAAGCTGCTCTCGCCGGCGACTCAGCTAGCAATCCGTGCGGGGTAACGTCCGGCGATCGAGGTTATTGATGAATTCAATTGCTATTGCCCCCCGGCTTTTGATGCACGGAGGCGCTCAGGCAGTTCGAGGGATCGGACTGGCATTAATGGCAAGCTTTTTTCTAGCAGTATGCGCGCTGCCCGCACATTCACAATATCGAAACTACGATCCGCAGACCGGCAGGTATTTGGAGAGCGATCCGATCGGGTTGCTGGGCGGAATCAACACTTACACGTATGTCGAAGGAAATCCGATTTCGACCACTGACCCGTTTGGACTAGACGTGACGGTGACGCTATACAATGCTGCTCACGGGTTTGGTCAAATAGGAACGGCGGTCAATTCGTCAGTTACGCAAGGACTTTATCCAGTGCAAGATGGCGTGGATGTGATAGCGGGTCTAAGCGTTCCTGGTGTGATAAAAACCGATTCCGAGCCAGTGATTGACTCGCTGACGATTCATACTACTCCTGCTCAAGACATTGCAATTCAGGCGGCGATAGATAAAGCGCGGAAGAACCCGCCGAAGTACAATGTCTATCACAACAATTGTGCGCAAGAATCCGCGCAGTTTTTAAATGCCGGCGGATTAGGTGTGCCGAGCGACACGCTGCCAAAAAATTATTTCGACGCTCTTAAAACTCTCTTTAAAAATCAGACCACGAGTCATTAGCGATGCTGAAAACATTAATCATCGGCTTTTGCATTGGGCTGACGACCGCCGTGGGCTCAATGCTGGTTCATCTGATATTTAATGTCGTGTTTTCAAGCTGGACGCTGTGGATTTGGCCTAGCTCCGTTTTCTTGATAGGCACAACCGGCGCCGAGCACGGCAGCTTTGCCGTAATGACGCTGGCGATAGCCATTTTACTCAACGGAATTATTTATCTAGGCGTGGCGTTTGTATTCTGGAAGTTAATATTGGAGCGCCACGCTTAGTTTCTCGAACGATATCTACAACCTGCGGTTCCCGGGACAGTACCCACTGAACGAATCAGGGCTACAGAACCTATGACCCACAGACGGGGCGGTATTTGGAAAGCGATCCAATTGGCCTAAACGGGGGCATTAATGCCTATGCGATTCCGTGATTGAAATACCAACTTATATTCTAAATCCATTGAACGAAACACCGCCAGCGGAGAGATAGGACGTGAGCGGACTCACTTGGAGCAACGAAGAGCTTGCAAAGGCATGGATTGAGCGCTATTCGCACCGCGATGCAAAGAGCCTCATCCTCCCTTCCGATCTGCCAGATTCGGCCCAATCTCCGCCGCCTGACACTTTCTGGGCATTCGAGACACTCAATTCGCTGGTCGCAAATGATCCCCTGGCTGCGTGGCGGACAATTTTGTTGATCCTGAAATTGGCACGAGATAACCAGCACGTGCTCGATAATCTGGCTGCAGGTCCTCTTGAAAGCCTTATCAGTCGGCACGGCCGAATGGCTGTTGAATGGATAGAGGAGGAGGCGCGAGAAAACAAAGCCTTTAAGGAACTGTTAGCGGGAGTCTGGAAAAGCAATATCCCGAAACTCATTTGGGATCGTGTCGAGCGAGCCAGTAAATAGATTCTCTTGCTCGCAAATTCCGGCCGATCTGCGAGCCGAAATGTGCCTCTAGGCCAAAATCGATCTGCACAGGGAGCTGTGTCTTCGTCATCATCCCTTTAGCCGCTGAATCGCCTAAGAAAAACGCCTTCGTGTACGGCGGGTTCGCGTCTGGGCGGACCTTCATCGAGTCCGATCCGATCGGACTAGCAGGTGGCAGAAATACCTACGCATATGTCGGCGGCAACCCGATCTCGAATGGCGATCCGTCCGGGTTGTTGTTGCAAGTCGTCGGATCAAATAGCTACGTGAATTCTATTCAGACTGCCCTAGGTATTCTCAGTACCACGGAGCGCGGCAGTGAGATCATTCGCGCGCTGGATGTATCGCCGAGAATTTTCGTGATAAGTATCCATTGCGCTGTTGCGAGTTCGGCCACCGAACTTTTTGCGCGTCAGCGGAGCGATGCTGGCATTTTGCACGAGGGCGGAAAAGTCTCGGCATGCCGTGGAGAACTGGGAATCCGCGTTTCGGTGGTACTTTCGTTTCTCCGCAGCACTATGGCATAATATGCCAATTGAAAGGAACCACGGGATATAGCGATCATGCCCACTCGGAATGTTGTCCTCACCGACTACCAGGCCGAATTGGTCGAGCGCCTTGTGTCTTCAGGCCGCTATCAGAACGCAAGCGAAGTGCTGCGCGAGGGATTGAGGCTGGTGGAGGGTCAAGAGGCGGAGGCTAGGGCGCGCATCAAAGCACTACGCGACGCCGCGCGCATCGGAATTGCGGACGTTGAGGCAGGTCAATACCGGACGTTCAACGCGCCTGCGGACCTGGAGCGTCACATGGACGCGCTGCGGGACACTGCATTGTCGTCGAAGCCGCAACGAGAACGATAGATGACCGCGGACGCACATCCGTGGACAGTGCGTCTTACCAAAACCGCCGAGTCTGACTATCAGAGCATCATCGTATGGACGCTGAAAGAGTTTGGGGATCTGCAGGCGCGAACCTACGCCGATACGCTTTCGGCTGCTCTGGTGGCATTGACCGCGGGACCGACGGCGGTTGGTGCACAGGAGCGGAGCGAGATCGGTAAAGGGGTATTTACGCTGCATGTGGCACGAGACGGCCATAAGGGTCGACACTTCGTGTTATTCCGCGTAGGACCAGGCAAGCACCAGCGCCACATCGAGGTTTTGCGGCTACTCCACGACGCGATGGATCTGGCGCGGCATATCCCTGGAGAGTGAGTCGCCGCGCACGACGGCGCGTGTGACTTTGGCCACTGCGCTTCACCTCCGCAACGGACGCATCGCCCGAAAGCGTAAGATCGCCCCATGCCCGAACTGCCGGACATCTCCGCCTATTTGAGCGCGCTCGAACAGCGCATCGTCGGCGAACCGCTGGAGCACGTTCGCATCGCCAGCGCCTTCCTCCTGCGCACGGCGCAGCCGCCGCTGACCGACGCGGTCGGTCATCGGGTGAGGGAGCTGCGCAGGATCGGCAAGCGTATTGCCATTGGGCTCGACAACGAGCTGTGGCTGGTGTTGCATCTCATGATTGCGGGCAGGCTGCATTGGCGAGGGCGCGGGGCGAAACTGGCGGGCCGCAACAACCTGGCGGCCTTCGATTTTCCCAACGGATCTTTGGTGCTCACGGAGGCGGGTACCAAGCGGCGCGCGTCGCTGCATGTGCTCCAAGGCGAGGCGGCATTGCAGTCCGCCGATCCGGGCGGCATCGATGTCTTCGCCGGCGATCTGGCCGACTTTCGCGCGGCAATGACGGCGGAGAATCGCACGCTCAAGCGGGCGCTGACCGACCCGCGCATCTTGAGCGGGATCGGCAACGCCTATTCGGACGAGATCCTGCACGCGGCGATGCTCTCGCCCATCACGCACACGGACAAATTGACACCGGAGGAGTGGAGCCGGCTGTATGCGGCCACGCGCGACACCTTGACGCGGTGGATCGAGCGGCTGCGTGCCGAGGCGGCCGGGAGTTTCCCGGAGAAGGTCACGGCGTTTCGTCCCGAGATGGCCGTGCATGGGCGCTACGGCAAGCCCTGTCCCCGATGCGGCGAGACGGTGCAGCGCATTCGCTATGCCGACAATGAAACCAACTATTGCGCGAAGTGCCAGACCAAGGGCCGGGTGCTCGCGGATCGGGCTTTGTCGCGGTTGCTGGGCGCGGATTGGCCGCGCACCTTGGATGAACTGGAGGCGCTGAAGCGCCGCTGACGTCCGCGGTCGCGCGTAGTTGGCCGCACTGGAGTTGGCCGCACTGGCGTTGACCGCACTGGCGTTGACCGCACTGAAGTTGACAGTGGAAGCTGGCCGCACGCTGCGCGCCGAGCAGCCGGTTCAGTCCGCCAGCTCGAGTTTCTTCAGCAGCGCGCCGTAGCGCGGATTGCCTTGCAGGCCGGCGAGCAGGGGATCGTAGGCGATGCCGTTCAGGCCGCTGTCGCGTTGTGCATAGGCGCGCTCCAGCCATTCGAAGGCCTTGTCTTGTTCGCCGCGCCAGGCATAGACATCGCCGACCTGGTAAGCCATGTCATTCGCGTGCTTGGCGATCAAGTCCTTCAGCGTCTGCTGCGATTGCTTGTCATGACCGGCGGCGAATTCGATCATGGCCTCGCACATGCGCCGCACGCCCTCACCGCCGAGTTTTTGAAACTCCGCCTGCGCTTCGGTGAGCCGGCCTTGCAGCATGTGCAGTTGTCCCAGCGCGAAGTGAAAGGCATCGGCCGTGGGACTGATGGCGAGCGCCCGTTCGAGTGCGCGGCGCGCGCCCGCGTAGTCGCGGTTTTCGGTAAGGAACAGGCCGACATTGGCCCAGGCGTACCCGTTCAAGGGATCGAGCTCGATGGCTTTGTTCATCGCCGTGATGGCTTGGGGAATCCGGCCGAAGGCAGCTATCTGTACGGCGTACAGGCTCTGCACCGCACTGTCGCCGGGCGCGAGCGCGACGGCCTGCTCGCTGTCGGCGCGGGCGCCGGCGAAGTCCAGCGTTTCCAGGCGGTACATGGAGCGGGCACGGTAGGCATCGACGAGTTGCGGGCCCAAGGTGAGCGCCTTTTCCGCCGCATCGCGCGCCAGGGTGAAGCGTTTGGCGTCCTGGGTGGAATTGGCGATGGCGGTTTCGGCGAAGGATAAGCCGGCGTATGCGGCGGCAAAGCCCGGGTCGAGCGCAATCGCCTGGGTGTAGGCGGCGACCGCCCGCTCGATGTCCGCCAGGTTGCCGCGCCGGCCGAATTGCCGGGCGAGCGGGTATTGGTTATAGGCGTCAGGATTGTCGCTGCGATGCGGATCCAATCCCGGCGCGGGCAGCAGTTTGAGCTTCAGTGCCGCGACCACGGCGGCGGCGATTTCATCCTGGACCTGGAAGATATCTTTCACGTCGCGGTCGAATGACTGCGACCAGAGAGGGACGCCGCTGTCGGCGCGGATCAGCTGCGCGGTGACGCGCACGGTGTTGGCGGCGCGGCGTACGCTGCCCTCGAGCACGTGAGCGACACCCAAGGTGGAGGCGATTTGCGCAATGGGCACCTGCTGGCCCCGAAAGTGGAACGAGGAGGTGCGGGCGATGACCTCGAGGTCCTTGATTTGCGCCAGGGAGCTGATCAGCTCCTCCGACAGTCCATCGGAAAAATACCCTTGGTCCTTCTTCTCGCTCATGTCTATGAAGGGCAGCACCGCGATGGATTTTTCATTGATGGGCCGTTTCACATCGACCGACTTCAAGGCGCTCTGCGCCTGCTCGGCCCGACGGTCGAGTTCGTAGGCCACCGTGGCCAGCACGATCAGGGCCGCGGCGGCGGTGACCGAGGCCACGTCTCGATTGCGCCGCAGGAATTTTCCAAAGCGATAGAGCAGGCGAGGCGGCTGTGCCAGGATCGGCTTGCCCTGCAGGTAACGCTGTAAATCGTCGGCGAACTCCCCGGCGCTGGCATAGCGCGCCTGGCTGTCTTTCGCCAACGCCTTGAGCACGATGAGATCCAGATCACCGCGCAGCGTCCGAGCCAGTTGCTCATGGGTGCAGGCGCGGGCGACCCACGCCTCCTCCAGGATCTGCGTGCTGGGTTTGTGCACTTCGGCCGCCGCGATGGCGCGCTCGATCACGCCCCGCGACGCGCCGGCATTGAGTCGATACGGCCGGGCGCCGGTCAAGATCTCAAACAGCACCACGCCCAGCGAATAGATGTCGCTCTTGGCATCGACCTGATCGCCGCGCACCAGCTCGGGACTCGAATAAGCCGGGGTGAGTGCGTGCCCATACACCTGGGTGAGCGGAATCTGATCCGTACCCTCGGCGCCCGCGAGCAGCGTCGCCACGCCGAAGTCCAACAGACGCGCCTGTCCTGCCTGGGTGACCAAAATATTGGAGGGTTTCAGATCCCGATGGATGACGTGGCGATCGTGCGCGTACTGCACCGCCTCGAGCACCTGCAGGAACAAGCGCAGCCGTTCGCGAATATCGAGGCGCTGTGCATCGCACCAGTCGGTGAGCTGCTCGCCTTGTACATATTCCATCGACAGGTAGGGCAGGCCTTGAGGATCCACGCCGGCGTCGTACAGGCGGGCGATATGCGGATGCTCCAGGCCGGCGAGGATGTCGCGCTCGCGCGCGAAGCGCTGCTTCAAATCCTGGCGCACCCGCGTGAGCAGGGGCAACTTCAAGGCCACGTCGCGCTTGAAAACGCCGTCGGCGCGCCGCGCGAGCCACACCTCGGCCATGCCGCCGGCGCCCAGCAGCTGGATCAATTCATAGGGGCCCACCCGGGCGCCGGATTGAAGACCCGTGGACGCGGCGCCGCCGCGCTCATCGTCGGTCGCCGACGCGAGCACCGTGGCCGGTTGGAGGGTCGTCATCCGCATTCGCTTCCCTGTTTTTTTTAAGATCAGGCGACGAATTATTCCCGGCAATGTAGCGCATCTTGGGGCTACCACATGGATAATTTGGCGCAACGCCTTAAGTCTTGGCCCCATGTCGAGGAGCCGTCCATTTTGAAGCGTTCGAAGCTGAAAGCCGAGCTGTTCCTGCCGCCTAAACCTAAGTCCGCCGCCGGGCGAGGGGCCGCGCGGCCCGAAGACAACCCTGCGCTGCAGGAAATCTGGCACGTGGTGGGCGCGATTCCGCGCGGACAGGTGTCGACCTATGGCAGCGTGGCGCGGGCCGCGGGCCTGCCCGGGCGGGCGCGGCTGGCAGGGCGTGCGCTGCGGCTGGCGCCGAAGAACATGCACCTGCCCTGGCATCGGGTGGTCGGTGCCGGCGGGCGCATCGTCTTTCCGCCCTCATCGCCGGCGCATCGCGAACAGACCCGCCGATTGCTGGCCGAGAAAGTCGTGGTCAAGAACGGCCGCGTGAGCCGCGATTTTCTGATCGCGTTGGAGGAGGGCTGAGTGAGCCTAAGCCGTCGCGCTGGCGGTCGCGCTGAGAGTCGCGCTGAGAGTCGCGCTGAGAGTCGCGCTGAGAGTCGCGCTGAACCTCAGTTCACCGGGTTGAACGGCAAGGTGATCAGAAGTTCCGCGGCACCGTTCCACAGCACTTGAATCCCGATGCAGAACAAAAGAAACGCTGAGAGGCGCACGACGATGGTGGTACCGGTGACGCCGATCCATTGGGCGAGGCGCGCTGAGTTCCGATAGAACCCATAGATGAGCACCGACAGCAGCGCGGTGGCCACCAGGGTTTCGACGAAGAAGGCGACCGAGGAGACGTGAAAGCCGCTGGGGCGGCCCGCGCCGACGGAGATCGCCACCGAAATGGTGCCGGGACCTGTGGTCAGGGGCATGGTGAGCGGGTAGAAGGCGAGGCGGCTGGGCGCCACATCCATGGAACGCGGCTCGGGCGTTTCGTTGCGACGCTGCTCCGTGGCATCGGGCGCATTGAGCATGCGCCAGCCTGCCGCCGCGACGATGATGCCGCCGGCGACCCTCAGGACCGGCAAAGAAACGCCGAAGAATCCCAACACATAGGCGCCGATATAAAGCGATGCAGCGACGATGCAGAATGAATAGATCGCCACCCAGCGCGCGGTTTGCGACCGCACCTTCGGCTCCAGGTAGCGGGTCGCGCCGAAGAAAATGAACGCGCCCGAGAGCGGGTTGACGATGGAGAACAGCGCGGTAAAGGCCAGCAGGAAGGTCGAGAAGGAGATGTCCATATCGTTGGCATTCTATCCAATCAGCCGCCAGTCTCCGACGAGGATTGCGTCGCCTCCAGGATGGCTTTCACCAGGGGCTGCGGCGTATATCCGGCCGCATAGGGCGTGAGGCCTAGGCGCACGATGACCAATTGACGCGACTTGATGATGGCGACGTTCTGGCCGTCGTGACCGGACATCCAGAAGGTATCGCCCGGGATATGGAAGGCAGCGTCCGGATTCACGTGGGGGGTCGCGGCGTCGGATCCCCACAGCCAGGTCTGGCCTTGGCCGTACTGGCCGTCGGAGGCGGGTACCGGAGTGGCCATCATGGTGACGTAGCCTACGGGGAGTAACTGCTGTCCCTGCCAGACGCCGTCTTGCAGCAGGAACTGGCCATAGCGGGCCCAGTCGCGCGCGGTGGCATACATATAAGAGGAGCCGACCGGAGTGCCGTGCTCGTCCGGCTCGATGGTGGCGCTGGTGATCCCTAACGGCGTGAACAGCCGGGTGTTGATGAATCCCAAGAGATCCTCGCCCGCGGCCTCTTGGGCGATGCGCGACAGAATCACCGCGGTGCCGCTGGAATAACTCCACACCGTGCCGACCGGGTGCGCCAAGGGCTGCGCGCGCGCGAAGGCTGCCATGTCGGGCTGCAAGTACAGCATGCCGGTGACATCCGAAACCGCGCCGTAGGCTTCATTCCACTGCAAGCCGCTCGACATGGCGAGCAAGTCGGCCACGCGGATGTGTTCGCGGCCATCGGTGGCGCCGGGCCAGAGGCCGGCTTGATCCAGCTTGAGCTTGCCGTCCTTGACCAGCATGCCGATGACCCCGGCCATCACGGTCTTGGTCATCGACCAGCCGAGCAAGGGGGTGCTGGGTGAGAAGCCCGGCGCGTAGCGCTCGGCCACGATACGCCCGTGGTCGACCACGACGATGGCGCGCACGCCGGGCCCGGCGAGTGCGTCGTTGGCGAGCACGCGATCGAGGGCGGCATGGGTATTGACGGCGCTGCCCTCCGGCCACGGCGCCGCGGACACCGCGGCGGACGCGGCGTTTGAGGTCACCGCCGGCACCGGTGCGGCTGCGGGCACCTGCATGGGCCCGGGCTCGGAATCGATCTTGCCGTCCGGCGCCACGGTGCAGCCTTTGCCGGGATGCCACTGCGCCAAGCCGCCGCCGATGAATTTCAGAAAGCCTGCGCGCACCACCCCGTGCTCGCTGTCCACCGACACCTGCATGAGGCGCAGCAGCCCAATGCCCGGTGCCTGGACATCGACGCGCAGCACCTCGTCGGGATCGCGCCCGGCCAGGAACACATTGGAGCAGACGATCTTGGCGGAGTAGTTGGCGCCTACCTTGAGGAGCGCGGGGGGCTTGAGCCATAACGCCAGTACGAGGACCACCAAAATTAAAAGCAGTGCGCCAAAGATTCTTCGCAGTATTTTCATGATTACCCGTTGAGCCTGATCTACAGTTGAGCCTGATCTACAGTTGAGCCTGATCTACAGTTGAGCCTGATCCACAGTTGAGCCTGATCCACAGTTGAGCTTGATCTACCAGTTGAGCTGGGCCATCAGGGCCGCGTACGTGTCGATGCCGTCCCACAGATTCTGCAATCGCAAATTTTCATTGGCGGCGTGCTGATTGTTGTCGTGGTTGACGATCGGTAAACAAATGATCGGCGCGGAAAACACATCGGCGAACATGTACAGCGGCACGCTGCCCCCGGCCATGGGCAGCACCACCACCGGCGCGCCGGCGGCCTTGGTCGCGGCGGCGATGACGGCCTGCGCCGCGGGCGAGGACATGTCGGAACGCAGCGCCGGGTAACCTGCGTCCCAATTCACGCGCAGGATGCGCGGGTGCGCGATGCGGGTGGCGAGATCCGGTTCCTCGCTCACCAGGGTCCAGCCATGCGCGGTGAAGAAGTGCTCGACCGCGGCACGCACCGCCGCCGGGCTCTGGTCGGGAACCAGGCGAAAATCCAGCGAGATCACGGCGTTGGTGGGAATGGAGTTGGTCGCCGCCTCGCCCACAAGGCCTGCGCGAATGCCGCGGACATTGAGCGCAGGGCGCATGAGGCTGGTGGGCAGATCTTCGCTGCCCTCGGAGCGGCCGATGCCGAATTCGCGCTTCAGGCCATCGTCCACGGGCGGCAGGTTGCGCAGCGCGGCCTGCTCCGCGGGCGTGATGGCGCGTATCCCGTCGTGGAATTCGGGAATGGTGATGCGGCCATTGTCATCGCGCATCTGTGCGACCAGCGTCGCCGCCATCGCGGCCGGATTCGGCACCCAATTGCCGTAGTGACCGTCATGCAAGGCGCGCAACGGTCCGTACACGGTGGCCTCGAGCGTCATGACGCCGCGCGCGCCGAAGTACACCATCGGCCGGCGCGTCTGATGCACCGGCCCATCGCCGATGAGGAACAAATCGGCGGCCAGGATTTTTTGATGCTCGCGCAGAGCTTGGGCCAGATGCGGGGAGCCGGCCTCCTCCTCGCCTTCCCAGAGCACCTTGAGGTTGACCGAGGGGAGGGTGTGGGTGGCCTTGAGTGCGTCATAGGCGCTCAAGAAAGCGGCGATCGAGGCCTTGTCGTCGCTGACGGCGCGGCCGAACAGGCGCCACTCCGGATCGAAGGGCGGGGCGGTCTTTCTCCAGTCGACATCGCGCGAAGCCTCGGTCAGGGCATGCTCACGCATCACGGGCTGGAAGGGATCGGAACTCCACTGCGAAGGGGTCACCGGCTGGCCGTCGTAATGAGCGTAGAACACCACCGTGCGCCGGGCGGCCGGGACTTTCAGGGCGCCGAAAACCACCGGCGGCAAACCCACACCGGTCGAGAGCTCGGACACCTCGAAGCCGCGGGCTTTGAGCGCCTGTTCGAGGGCGTGGGCGGTGGCGAGGATGCCGGCCGGGTCCGCCGCCACGCTCTTCAAGCGCGTCAGGGCGTCGAGATCCGCGACGATGGCGGTCTCGTGTGTAAGACGGTATTGCTGGACCTCGGTCCGAAAATCCGCGGCGCCGGCCTGCAGTGCCGCCAATCCCAACCAACTGGCCGCGATGCGGATGATGCATTGCATTCTTTTTCTTCCCCTTTGGACGTGCGCGGTTGCCTCCAGTATCTTAACAACCTTCAGGAGGGGCGCAGGACGAAAGCCCCGGGACGGATCAAAGGAGTAGCATGAAGAACCTCGGGTTGTTGGGATTCGCGGTGGGCGTGGCTCTTTTCATGGGCTGCCTCCAGGCCGCGCGTGCCTCGCCCGCCGACCTACAGTTCAACCAACTTGTGGATGATTTTGTGTTCGGTACCTTGGGGCTGGCGCCGACCACCGCGACGGGCATGGGCTACCACCGGCACCACGGCGTCGTGCTCGATGATCAGCTCGAGGATTTCAGCCCGGCCGGGATCAAGGCCTCGCTCAACCTGCTGCGCGACATCGAAATGCGCATCGGCATGCTGGATGCGAAATCGTTCAACCAGGAGCAGCGCGCCGACATCGACATCATGAACGGCGCCACCGCGGCGGCGCGGCTCGATTTGCAGGACATCCAGAGCTACCGGCACAACCCGACGATGTACGTCGAACTCATCGGCAATGCCCTGTACACGCCCTATGTGCTGCATTACGCCGCTGCGGAGGAACGGTTCAAGCACATCATCAGCCGCCTGAAGCTCATTCCGCAGCTCATCCGCCAAGCCAGAGAGAATCTGCAGGACTCGCCGGAGCTGTGGAACCGGGTGGCGCGCGAGGAGAACGGCGGCAACGTCGAATTGATCGAGGGGGCGCTGCGCGCCGATTGCCCGGCCGCGCTGCTTGCCGACTACACGCGGGCCGCGGCGCCGGCGCTGGATGCACTGCGCGGTTTCAACATCTGGCTGGACGGCACGCTGTCGAAAAAAACCGCCGATTGGCGCCTGGGGAAGAAGCGCTACGCACAGAAGTTCAGCTTCGTGCTGGCGACCGGCAAGACCCCGGAGGCGCTGCTGACGGAGGCCGAAGCGGACCTGGCGAAAACGCGTGATGAGATGGTGCGGCTGGCTTACCCTAAAACCGTGGAACAGGCCTTGGCCGACGTGGCGGTTCATCATGCGACGCCGGCGACTTACATCCCGGCGGCCCGGCAGGCGTTGGCGACGGCCACGGCGTTCGTCAAGGCCAAGGATTTGGTGACGCTGCCGCCGAATGCGAACCTGCAGGTCATCGAGACGCCGGTGTTCATGCGCGGCATCTATGGCGTGGGCGGCTTCAACCAGGCACCTCCGTTGCAGCCGAAGCTCGGGGCATTTTATTGGGTGACGCCGATTCCCGATTCCTGGCCGCAATCGCGCATCGATTCGAAGCTGCGCGAGTACAACGAATCAGGCTTGCAGCACCTCACCGTGCACGAGGCCATGCCGGGACGCTATGTGCAGGCCGATTACGCCAACCATGTCGAGCCTCGGTCGCGCCGCTTGCTGCGCATTATTTTCGGCAACGGCCCGTACATCGAAGGCTGGGGCGTGTACACGCAGCGGCTCATGGCCGACGAAGGCTACTTGAGCGACACACCGGGCTATCGCCTGACGCTGGCGAAGCAAATGGCACGCGTGCTGGCCAATACCATCCTCGATGTGCGCCTGCAGACGTTGGACATGACGGACCGACAGGCGCTGGATCTGATGACCAAGGGGGCGTATCAGGAAATCGAGGAGGCCACCGCCAAGCTGCAGCGCGCGAAGCTGACGTCCTGCCAATTGCCCACCTACTACGCAGGGTACAAGGGGTGGCTGGCGGTGCGCGAGCATTTCAAGGCGACACACGGCGACGCCATGGCCTTGAAGCAATTCCACGAGGCGGCGCTGCGCGAAGGCGCGGTGCCGCTGCCGGTGCTCGATGAGCTTGTGAACTAGCTCACATGGCCGGCAGTCGCGTCGCTTTGACTTAAGGCGGCACGCAGCGCAATCACCCCGCAATTGGCGCGATTTGCGCCAATTTTTTTTGTCGCCGGGCGCTCACGTCCGTTCCCGGCGACATCCCTCGCGCGCACGCGTGCCCGTACCATGGCGGTACGAATTGACACTTGGGTGCCGCCCGTGACGACCAATCTGACGTATGCCGCTGAAGCCGCCTCGAGCAAAACGCTGGAGGCGTTGGCCCAGGTCATCCGGGCGTTGGCGCCGGAAGTCACCGGCGTCTCGTTCCATGATTTCGCCGCCGATACCCTGTGGTTGAGCGAGGATTTCCTGCTGCCCGAGGAGCATCAGCTGGTGGAGGATTCCCTGTCCAGCGATCCGGGCGGCAACCTCGACGCCACCTATGCCACGCGCGAGGATGGCAATTATTCCATCGCCATTCCGGTGCGCGATACCCAGGGCGCCGTCAACGGCGCGGTGCGCCTGAGCATCGATGCCGGCATCAAGGACACGCGCACCGACGAGACCTTGGAGCAAAAGCTCGCGCCGGTGTTCGTGTGCCTGTCGGCCGAATTCGAGCGCCGCCAGGGATTTCCGCTGCTGATCGGCGAGGACAGCCACGAGGGCGCGCAGATCGAACGCGCGCTGCATGCCGAGCGCTTCGAGTTGTTCCTGCAGCCCATCTGCTCCTTGCATGACGATGTGGGCCTGTCGCATTTCGAGGTGTTGCTGAGATTGCGCACCGCGGACGGCAGCCTGGTGCAGCCGGCGGAGTTCTTTGCACGCGCCGCGCAGCAGCGGCTGATGCCGAACATCGATCGCTGGGTGGTGAGCACATTGCTGGTGTGGCTGACCAACAACCGCAAGCTGTGGGCGCGGGTGCCCGCGGTGTTTTCCGTCAATTTATCCGCGCAGTCCATCACCGATGACCGGTTCATCGGTTTCCTGGAGGCCTGCATCATCAAGAGCGGACTGCCGCCGCAGGCGCTGTGCTTCGACATCACCGAGCGTTTCGCCTCCACGGGCAGCATCAGCGTGAGCGAATCCATGCGGCGCATCGAGGCGCTGGGCTGCGAAGTGGCGCTCGATGATTTCGGCGCCAATCCGCCATCTTACGGATATCTGCGCACGATACCGGCGCACTATTTCAAGATCGACAGCTCCTTGGTCGGCGCCGCGCCCACCGACCGGGTGGCGCGGGCCATGATTTCCGCTATCGTGCGCATGGCGAGCGACCTTGGGGTTCAAACGGTGGCCGAGTCGGTCGAATCGGATTTGGAACTGCAGGCCGTGCGCTCGCTCGGCGTGGACTATGCGCAAGGGTATCTGTTGGGCAAGCCGCAATCGCTGAGCGGCTACGACTTCACCTCGGAACCGCTCAATTGAGGCGGTTCCGCCTCGACACCCGCCGCACAGCGAAAATCACTGCGGCATGCGTGAGAGCGTAGGCGTCCGCTCTCCGTATCCGCGGTAATCGAAAAAAAGACGGCTTCCGGCTGCATCCGATCCCTCGGATGATGCGAATAGCACCAGTAAGATAAATTTCCATTTCCTCCTGCATGAGAGATGAGGATTCATGGGCGCATAACTATGAAGTCATTCGGTGCTCGACGTGCGATCGCCAGCACCTTGTTGATAGGTGTCGCCTGCTCCTCGCCGCGGGCTGAACCCGTGGTTTCCGGCGACATGAGCGCTTTAGAAGGGCTGTCCGGCTCACTGCCGGAAATCACCGTCACGGCCGAGCGTATCGATCTGATCGATAAGGCCTCGACCGCCAGCGAAGGGGTGGTCGCAGATCAGGAAATCCAGTTGTTGCCTGCCTACCGCCCTGGACAGCTGCTCGAAACGGTCCCAGGACTCATCGTGACTTTGCACAGCGGCGAGGGTAAGGCCAATCAGTATTTGCTGCGGGGCTACAACCTCGATCACGGCACGGATCTCGCGACAAACGTCGATGACATGCCGGTCAACCAACCCACCCACGCGCACGGGCAGGGGTATACGGATCTTAACTTCATGATTCCGGAACTCGCCGACGGGATCACGTATACCAAGGGACCTTACTACGCCAACATCGGCGACTTCGGCGCCGTGGGTTCGGTGCACGTCAGCTACCGGGACACGATCGAGGATCAAGTATCGGCGACGGTCGGCACCCTGAATTTTCAAAGAATTTTTGCGGCAGGCTCAACCGCGCTGGCCGACGGCCATCTGCTCGGCGCACTGGAACTGCAGCACTATGACGGCCCGTTTGTCACGCCCGATGATGCGCGCAAGGAAAACTTCGTCCTGCGCTACAGCCACGGCGATGAGCAGGAGGGATACGCGGCCACCGCCATGTACTATCACCAGATCTGGACCAACACCACGGATATTCCGGTCCGTGCCATAGCGGAAGGACTCGTCCCTGATCGCTTCGGCACGCTCGATCCCACGGATGGCGGCCATTCGCAACGGGCCAGCCTGTCGCTCGAATATCATGCGGCCGTGGGCGGCGGGCAATTCCTGGCCAGTGGGTTCTTTGAGTACAGCCAGCTGCACATCTTCAATGACTTTACGCACGACCTGTTCAATCCCAATCAAGGCGATCAGGAAGACCAATTCGAGAACCGGCGCGTCACCGGCGGTTCGGCCACCTATACGCTGCCTTTACCATTGGGGTCCATCCCCAATGAAATGACGGCCGGCGCCGTTGCACGATACGACTTGTTGGGCGTGGGGCGTTCCCCAAGCGTCGATCGAGTGGATCTGCCGATCGGAGACGGTCCGGTCAGTTTTTCGAACAACGATGAGGTCTACCTGTTTGCCGGTGGCGCCTATCTTCAGGCAATCACCCGCTGGACCTCGTACTTCCGTAGTGTGATCGGGGTCCGCGATGACTATCAGCATGGGACTGACGATGATCGCCTGGCCGCATTTCATGAAACGGCGGGCTACACCAACGGCGGCACGGCGCAACAGAATCTGGTGCAGCCCAAAGGCAGCCTCATCTTCACGCCGACTGATCACGTAGAGTTTTATTTGAACGCGGGACGGGGGTTTCACAGCGCCGATGTGCGCGGTGTGAATCAGGATGTGAGCGTGGATCTGGGGCTGCCGCACACGCATCTGCTCTCCAAGCAAGAAGGTCAAGAGGTGGGCATGCGAGCGGCAGTCGGCCGCGACCTGACCTTTACGTTTGCGGTTTATAACCTGTGGCAACAGTCCGAGACCATCATCGATCCGGATGTGGGCGCCGATACGGCGGGCCCACCCAGCCGACGCTATGGCTATGAGCTCAACATCACGTACCAATTCAATCGATACCTGGAGTTCTATGGCAGCTACTCGGGCGATCACACGCGCTTTACCCGCCCCTTGGATGATGGAACGGGCCATTTAGGCGATTACATCACCGATGCGCCGGTGGCCACGGGATCCATGGCGCTGTACCTCCAGGATTTGGGTCCCTGGAGTGGTGGATTGAGTTACCGCTACCTCGGCAACTATCCGCTCTCCTCGGGGCCTTGCGTCAATTCCGCCGCCGTGCACGACTTCCCGGGTGTGGCCACGTCGTGCGCCAATGCGCCGACCGCGCTTGGCCAGGTGAATGGAAAGGGGTTCGGCGAGCTGAATCTTGACGCCCATTACGCGTTGCCCGCCGGGTGGAGCGCCTCGCTGGGCATTTACAACCTGCTCAACACGCATGCGGCGGCGGCCGAGTTTTGGTACGTCGATCGATTGCAAAACGAGGTGGGTAGCTACCCGGACGGGCGCGCGGATGTCCATGAGCATCCGCTGGAGCCCATCATGGCGCGCTTTACGGTGACGAAGAAATTCTGAGCAAAAGTTTTTTTGCGCGGGGCTGCATCCAGTGCGCGGTTCCTTACGTATTAAGCGCAATGAGCCCCGACTTCAGTCACAAGCCCCAAGGAGTTTCTCGATGCGCATGATCAAACACGGACAACTGTTGCTGGCGGTGCTGGCCGCATCCGCCACCGGCGGTGCGCTGGCATCCAGCCACCGGGAAGCCCCGTTCATCAGCACCCGTCCCAGCGTGGATGGCACCGATTTCTACATGTTCAACAGCTACGAGGCCGGCAGGGCCGGATACGTAACGCTGCTTGCCAATTACATCCCGCTGCAGGATCCGTCGGGCGGACCGAACTATTTCAATCTCGATGACAATGGGTTGTACGAGATTTCCATCGACAATACCGGTGCGGGCGCGGGGAATCTGACTTTTCAGTTTCGCTTCACCACGACCATCGCAGGTCTCGCGGTCCCGGCGGGCTCGAAGATGGTACCCGTACCCCTCGCCAACATCGGTGCCCTCAATGCCGGCGCCACGGGCGTGCAAAACGTTTCCCAGAGCTACACGCTGACCCTGGTCACGGGCGATCGGCGCACCGGTACCGCCACACAGGTGATGAACGGCAGCACCGGCAGTCCTAACTTCGCCAAGCCGGTGGACAATATTGGCGCCAAGTCGTTTTCGGGAACGGGGGGATACGCCGCCTACGCCGCCAACTTCATCTATCCGATCACGATCACAACCCCCGGATGCACCGCGGGGCAGGGCAAGGTCTTCGTCGGCCAACGCCAAGATCCCTTCTTCCTCGATTTGGGCGGAACCTTCGATCTGGTCAATTACATTTATCCGGTCGAACAGCTGGTTCCCGGTTTTCCCAATGGAGCCACCCGCAACTTTGCCAACAATTCACTGGCGGCCTTCAACGTGACCACGCTGGCGCTGGAGATTCCCGCCGCGTGTCTGGTCAATCCCACCAACAAGGATCCGGTCATCGGCGGCTACACCACGGCGAGCTTGCGGCAGGCATCGGTGCTCAACCCGACGCCCCAGAGCGCCACCAGCACGGCCAGTGTGGGTCCCGTGGCATCTCCGAGCGGACCTGAGCTGGCAGGCGGCGCGTGGAGTCAGGTGTCGCGTCTCGGCATGCCGCTGGTCAATGAACTGGTGATTGGTCTGCCGGACAAGGATCGCTGGAATACCACCACCCCCAATCAGGATGCGGAGTTTGCCGATTACGTGACCAATCCTTCCTTGCCGATATTGGTACAGGCCCTGTTCGGCAGTGCCGGCGTCGTCGCACCGAACGTGTATCCGCGAACCGACCTGGAAGCGGTATTCCTGACCGGTGTCTCGGGCCTGAATCAGCCCGCGAAGGTCCAAGCGCCGGCCGAAGAGCTTCGCTTGAATACCAGCACGCCCGTGACGGCGGTCCCCACCGCTGCCTCACCGACCTTTCCGACGGGCTACTCTGACCTGGGCGTGATCGGCGGCGATGACAGCGGCTACCCCAACGGGCGACGGCCGATGGACGATGTGGTGGACATCACGCTGCGTGTCGCCATGGGCGTGCTGCTCACGCCGTATTCCGGAACCGGGGATCCTGATCCGAAGTCCGATGCGTCCCGCCAGTTAGGATTCACCGACGGCGTTCAGGCCAATCCGGCCAACTTCCTGTCGGTATTCCCTTACTTGAATACCCCGCTCGGTGGCTCGCCCGACTCAGCTTCCGGTGCGACCGCCAACTTCTCCGGCGTCGCGAAGAAGCACTGAGGTCAAACCATGAAAGCTAGAATCGCCTTATTGATCGCTGGTACTGCCGTGGTTTGCATGGCACTGGCGGGTTGTGGGGGGCGCGGCAGCTACGTTCCCGCCGCGCCTCCGATGACCGTCACGCCGCCACCGCCACCGCCACCGCCGCCACCACCGCCGGTGACGATGGATCTGGACACCGCCGCGGTGCTGGTCCTGGTGCAGACCACGACCTCTGAATCCACCAGCCCATTTGCGGTGGACGGTGGCTTGGTGGCGGTGACGCCGGTCGGCGATGAGACGAGCGCGCCGATCAGTGTCGATGTCAAATGAGTAGCGGTATTGGCCGGCCCCGCATGCAGCGGGGCCGGCTCTCTACCTTCTTCGCGGCGGCGCTGTTGAGTGCAGCTGGTCTGTCTCTTGCACATGCCGGTCCGTTCGTGCCCGGCAGCGACAGCGCCGTGCTGGCCGAGTTGCCGGCCGGCACCCACTACGCCGACGTGTCGGCGCGACGCTTGGCCCAAGGCCGGGTGGATGTGGCGATTCCCCTGGCTCAATTCTATATTCAGCAATCCCGCCTCAGCGGTGATCTGCGCTATCTCGGCTATGCGGAGGCCGTGCTCACACCCTGGGTGAAACGCACACCACCCGTGCCCGATGTCTTGGTCCTGCAGGCGACGTTGCAGCAAAGTCGTCACGAATTCAGCGCCTCGCTCGCCACGCTCGAGCGCGCGCTCACCGCGCGTCCCGATGATCCGCAGGCGCTGCTGGTCCGGGCCACGGTGCTGCGGGTGCTCGGACGCTACCCGGAAGCGAGTGCGTCCTGCGAGCAATTTGCACGCCGGGTCGAACCGAGGCTCGGCGCGATTTGCATTCAAAGTCTGCGCGGACTGAACGGACATCTGGAGTCGGCGTACGCCGAGTTGATGCAGGTGTCATCGCAAGGATGGCTCAACTCTGAAAGGTCCTGGCTGTACTCCGAACTGGGCGAAATGGCGGTCCGCCTTGGGCGGGATGCCGATGCGCAGCGCTGGTTCGAGCAGGACTTGAATCTCGTGCCCACGGATTTTTATGTACGCGCGGCCTATGCCGATCTGTTGCTGCGGCAGGCCCGGCCCGCCGAGGCGCTCGCGCTTCTCAAGGGACGCGAGAGTTTCGAACCGCTGTTGCTCCGAATCGCCGTCGCGCAACGCCAATTGCACGACCCACAGCTGGCTCAAACGAGCGCCCGGCTGCGGGCCGCATTCGCCGCGGAGATGCAGCGCGGCGAGGCGGTGCATCGGCGCGAGCAGGCCAGGTTTCTGCTCGAGGTGGAGGACCAGCCTGACTCGAGCTTGGCCGCGGCACTCGAGAACTGGGCGGTGCAGCGCGAGCCCGACGATGTGCTGGTGCTCGTGAATGCGGCAAAAGCCGCCGGCAATCCCGCGGCCGCCCTGCCGGCACTCGACTTCATTCGCGCGCAGGGCTTGAGCGACGTGCGCGTCAATGCCGCCGCCGCCGTCTCGGTGGCCTCGCGATGAAGACCCTGCGCAGACTGTCATGGCTGCCGGCGCTGGTCCTGGCGGCTCCTCTGGCCCAAGCACACATCGCCAGCAATGGATTCCTGACGCTGCAGGTCGAGCACGCCCAGGTATCCGGAGCGCTGGAGCTCGCGATTCGCGACGGTGAACTCGCGGTGGGCTTGGACCGTGACGGCGACGGCAAAGTCACCTGGGGTGAGCTGCGGGCGAGCCAGACGGCACTACAGAACTACGTGCTGCAACATCTGCATCTGGCCGGCGCCGACGGACCGTGCCGAATGGGATTCAGTTCCGTACAGGTCAATGAACGCGTCGACGGCAATTATCTGTGGCTGCCGTTCACCGCCGCCTGCGGCCGTGTCGGGACGCACCTGTCCATCGACTACACGGTCTTGGATGCGGAAGACCCTTCGCATCGGGGCCTGCTCACCCTGAGCTCAAACGGTGCGACCCAGACCGCTGTCTTGGGCGGCGCCCCGGCGGCGCGCCTGTTCGAGCTCGATCATCCATCGCCCTGGGTTGCCTTCATCGAGTATCTGCGCGCGGGCATCTGGCATATCTGGAGCGGGATCGATCATCTGCTGTTCCTGTTGTCTCTGCTGTTACCTGCGGTGCTCCTGCGCCGAGAGAATCGCTGGGAGGCCGTGCCCATCGCGGCGCCGGCATTTGTCGGCATCGTCAAAGTCGTCACCGCATTCACGCTCGCGCACTCGATTACCCTGTCGTTGGCCGCGTTCGATGTGATCCGGCTGCCGGGCCGTCTGACCGAGTCCGTGATCGCGGCTTCCATCATCGTGGCCGCGCTCAACAATGTCTTCCCGCGCGTGACCGATGGACGCTGGCGCATCGCGTTCGCGTTTGGCCTGCTGCACGGCTTTGGCTTCGCCTCGGTCCTGGCAGAGATGGGATTGCCCAAAGGCGCGCGGCTGGTATCGCTGGTCGCCTTCAATCTGGGTGTCGAAGCCGGACAGCTCGCCGTGGTGCTCGCGGTCATGCCGCTGGCCTATCTGCTGCGCTCCACGGCGTTCTACCGGCGTGGCGTCATGCCGTGGGGTTCTTCGGCGATCGCCGCCTTGGCGCTGGTTTGGTTCATGCAGCGCGCGCTGGGCTAGCCCTTGAATCCGGTCGCTGAATCGCCCACCGAGTTCGATGCGCTGCTGGAGAGCCTGCTGGGCCGCTGTGCGGCCGCGGATTCGAACGCCCTGCAGCGTCTGTATGAACTCGTCTCGCCGATCCTGTTTGCTTCCGTCACCCGGATCCTGCGCCGCCGCGCGCTTGCCGAGGAGGCCCTGCAGGATGTGTTCATCAGTATCTGGCAGCAGGCCGGTCAATTCACCGCCGTGCGGGGCCGGCCCATGGCATGGATGATGTCGATTGCGCGCTATCGCGCGATCGATCTGATGCGCCGCGAGCGCTTTGCGCCGACGCTGGTGGCGCAGCTGCCCGAGGGCCGCACGCTCGACGCCGAGCCCGAGCCGGAAGGCAGTTCCGCAGTTTGGCTGCCGCCCGCCGAATTGATGCAGCGGTGTCTGGCCCTGCTGTCGGACCAGCAGACCCAGTGCCTCGAGCTGGCATTCGTCGACGGCAACTCTCATGAAGATATCGCGCGCCTCGTAGGCAGTCCGCTCGGAACGGTGAAGAGCTGGATCCGCCGCGGACTGCGCAGTCTGCGGCAGTGTCTCGAGCCGTGACATGAATCCTTTCAACCCCGACAACCCCGAAGTCATCGATCGGCTGGCCGCCGAGTATGCACTGGGAACCTTGCGAGGCCCGGCTCGCCGCCGCTTCGAGCGCTGGCGCCAGAGCACAGCGTTCGTCGATCAACGCTGCCGCTTCTGGGAGGAGCGTCTCATGCACTTGGCCAAAGGACTCACGCCCCTACCGCCTCCGGCGCATGTCTGGCCGGCCATCCAGCGGCGATTGAACCTCACGGCCCGACAGCCTGCACTGCGCCGGATCCGAGCGTTTGCCCTCGCGGCGAGCGTCATGCTCATGGTCGGCCTGGCGGCGCTGCTGTACTGGCGCGGCCTTCCGGCCGATCGGGCCACGGCCGTGGCCACGATCCTGGCCAAGTCCGGGGAACATATCTGGGATTTGGAAGTGTTCGGCAACGCGGATCGCCTCGTGGTGCACGCCGCAAGGCTCCCGCAGCGTCCGGCGGGACGCGACTATGAACTCTGGGCGCTTCCGAAGGACAAGTCTCCGGTGTCGCTGGGCATCCTGCCTGCCGCCGGCGAGTCGACTCGCCCATTGACCGCGGTGCAGAAGCAAGCTCTGGCGCTGTCGAGTCAAGTGGCCGTCAGCATCGAACCTCTCGGCGGCTCTCCCACCGGCCAGCCAACCGGCGCCGTCATTTACGTGGCGCCGTTGCGCGCGCCTTCCTGAGGCCACGCATTCGATATAGGCGCGTGCCGTTGCATCCGATGGGGCGTGTCGAACGAATCTCTTATGCCCAGTGATACATCACCGGTTCGTTCCACACATCAATCGTAGGGGTTCCTAAAATGAATGCGAATATCTCGAGTCGTTTCGCGCTACTGGCCGCGGCGGCGACGTTGCTGCCATTGTGCGCGGTAGCATCAAGCCACCGCGAGGCACCGGCCATTGCCGGGCTGCCACGGCTGGATGGCACGGATTTCTACATGTTTCGCAGCTATGAGCCCGGGCGTAGCGGCTTTGTCACCTTGATCGCAAACTATATTCCACTGCAGGACCCCTTCGGCGGTCCGAACTATTTCAATCTCGATTCGGACGCGGTTTACGAGATTCACGTGAACAACAACGGCGATGCCGAAAGTCAGCTGACTTTCGAATTCAAATTCAAAACCATCGAGAAAAACTTGACGGTGAATGCAAACGGCGTGAAGACGGCGATCCCGCTGATCCAAACCGGCCCAATCGATGCGACGGGCGCGACTCTCAACGTGCAGCAGACCTATACATTGTCGTTGGTTCGCCATGGCTCGCGCGAGGCCGTGCACAACGCGACGCTGGGCGGCGACGTGTTTCTCAAACCCGTCGACAATATCGGCAACAAAACCATCCCCGACTATGCGGGCTATGCCGGGAATTTCATTTACGACGTGAGCATACCGGGCTGTAACACGCCGGGCCGCGTATTTGTCGGGCAACGCAAAGACGGATTCGTGGTCAATCTCGGCGAAACATTCGACTTGGTGAACTTGAACCCGGTCGGCCCCCGCGACGGCGAACCCAACTCCATCTCGAATAAGAACGTGACCTCACTGGTGCTGGAAGTGCCGATCGGCTGTCTGACGAATGGGAAGGATCCGGTGATCGGGGGTTGGACCACCGCCAGCTTGCTCGAGGGCGATCATTCCAAGCAGGTCTCGCGGCTCGGAATGCCGCTGGTCAACGAGCTCGTGATTGGCTTGCCCGACAAGGACAAATTCAATGCCAGTCACCCCGTCGACGATGGACAGTTCCTGCACTATGTCACCAATCCATTCGTGCCGGTGTTGCTGAACACCGAGTTTGGCAATGCGGCGGTCATTCCGGCATCACCGCGCAACGACCTGGTTGCGATATTTCTGACCGGGGTGAAGGGGCTCAACCAACCGGTCAACGTGACGCCCGGCGAGATGCTCAGGCTGAACACGGCCATCGCGCCGACGCCACCGGCAACACAGAACGATCTTGGCGTGCTGGGCGGCGATTTGGCGGGTTACCCCAATGGCCGTCGTCCCTATGACGACGTGGTGACCATCACTCTGCGCGCTGCGGAAGGTGCTCTATGCGGCGCGGTCGGCAATTGCGGTGCGGAGACCAGCGATCCCAACAATGGTCTACCGTACACCGACGGCGCGCGTGCGGCAGGTCCGGACGTCGCCGACTCGCACGTCACGGGTGAAATCAAAGCGGGAGATACCTATCTGCCGGTGTTCCCGTATTTGAACACGCCGCTTCCCGGGTCGCCGAATGGCCTGAATGGCGTGGCCAAGTAACGACGGCAACGGTTGCGAGCGCGAGTTGCGCTCGTATCCGCCCGGCGCCACGGTTCCCAAAGAGCCGTGGCGCCGGGCCGCGGGTCAGGGTCGCCCCCCATTTTTGGCCCATCCATGCATCCGCCCCGGCAGATCAGACAATCCCATCCACGATCACCCGACCCTGCGAGGTGAGGAAAAACAGCACCAAGGCCCGCCATGAATGACATGGCCAACACTGCGGAATTCGACCGTCCCAAGCTCGGTGCCTTCGACCGTTTCCTGCGGCGGCAACTCCTGAGGCAACTGAGATCATTGCGTCATGGACGGCTGTTGCTGGTGGACGAGGGCGGACAGCTCGAATTTGGCCAGGCCGCGGCGAGCTGCCCCGATCTGCAGATTCGGATGGAGATTCTTCATCCGGCCTTCTATCGCGCCGTTGCGGCCAATGGCAGCGTGGGAGCGGGCGAGGCTTATGCGGACGGTCTGTGGCGTTGCGACGATCTCGTGGGGTTGGCGCAGTTGATGGTGCGCAACCGCGACGTGCTCGACGGAACGGAAAGCGGGATAGCCCGGCTCGGCGGCATGGCGATGCGCGCCTGGCATGCTCTGCGCCGAAATACCCGCGGCGGCAGCCGCCGCAACATCGCCGCGCATTACGACCTGGGCAATGATTTCTTCGCCCTGTTCCTGTCCTCGGACCTGATGTACTCCTCGGCAATCCGGATGGATGAGTCCGATACGCTGGAGACAGCGTCAACGCGCAAGATCGAGCGTATCTGCCGCAAGCTGGATCTCAAGCCGGCCGACCGCGTGATCGAGATCGGCACCGGCTGGGGCGGTTTCGCGCTGTATGCTGCGCGGCACTACGGGTGCCATGTGACCACCACCACGATCTCGCGCGAGCAGCATGCGCTCTGCAGCGAACGTGTCCTGGCCGAAGGGTTGGGTGCGCATGTCGACTTGCTCCTCGAGGATTACCGCGATCTGCGCGGGCAATACGACAAGCTGGTGTCGATCGAGATGGTCGAGGCGATCGGCGCGCCCAACCTCGACAGTTATTTCAGTCAGATCGGCGCGTTGCTGCGGCCCGATGGGCTGGCACTGGTTCAGGCCATCACGATTGAGGATCACCGCTATGCGCAGGCATTGCAGTCCGTCGATTACATCAAGCGCCACCTATTTCCCGGCAGCTTCATCCCCTCGATCAATGCTCTGCTGGCATCCAAGACCCGTGCCAGTGATCTGGCGCTGACCCACCTGGAAGACTTTGGCCACTCGTATGCGTTGACCCTGAAAGCCTGGCGCGAGTACTTCATGGCACATCTGCCGAAGGCGCGCGCTCGAGGCTTCGGCGAGCACCTCATCCGCCAGTGGGAATTCTATTTGGCGTATTGCGAGGGTGGTTTTCGCGAACGTGCGACAGGCGTCGCGCAACTGTTGCTCGCCAAACCGGGAAATCGGCGAGCGCCGTTGCTACCGGAGATCGAAGGCGCGGAGCGGATTTCCCCATGAAGTTCCAACTCGAATCAAAGGCTCGCCAACCAGGATGCGCGCAGGGATCAGGTCTTATCCACGCCGGTCATCTGCAGGGGAAACTGCATCTCCACGACCGACTCCTGCATGCGGTCCTGCTCGGGAAGATGCAGGAACGCCTCGCGGCTCGGGCCCGCCAGAGTCTCGCCACCTCTCTCTAGGAAGGCCCCGATTCGGGCGGTGACGAGGTGCGCTTCGTCGGGCGGCCCCGTGCGTACGCACACTGCCATCCGCTCCACCGCAGGCAGCTCGCCGAGTGACAAGCCGGAACGGTCGGGCAGGCGAATCGGCTCGTCGAAATGAAGCGCAAAGCCGAATTCGAGGTCCAGATCTTCCTGTTCGAACTGCGTCGAATGCGCCACCACCACCAGCTGGCAGGCGTGGCGCTTCGGCAGCAGCGGTCGCACCAGTTGGCGCAGCGAGCCGATCATGTCGCGGGCTTCGGCGAACGAAGCCACCGTATGGCGCATCGACAGCAGCCGCCGCGCGGGCTCGGTCCGCACCACCACGTCTTCGGAGGACAGGCGGCCCTCTGTCTCGATCTGCGCAATGCGGGCTTCGATGTGCCGCAGGCGTTGCGCCTCGACCGATAGCGTCCGCTCCACGTCACTGCGGCGCAGCAACAGCATGCTGCGCAGTTCGGCAGCACTCACGTTGGGGATGTCGCGGATCTGGTCGAGGCTGAAGCCGAGATCCTTCAGCACCGTGATTCGATTCAGCTGCGCAAGCTGCCCCAACGTGTAGTAGCGGTAGCCGCTCTGGGTGTCGGCATGCGCCGGCTCGAACAGACCAATCTCATCGTAGAAGCGCAGCAGCCGGGCCGATACCCGGGCGATTCGCGAGAAGTCTCCAATCCTGAACACGCCGTCTCCCGAGCTGGTGATCCTGGACTATGCCAGCGCGCGCCGCACGCAATCGTTCTTCAAGCCCATCGCCTTCACTGCGCCTTGCTCTTGTTGAACTGCCTTACGCATCGACGGTTGTAAGATTGTCCGCTCGAACAGCGCCGACAGCTTGGGGTAAAGTACCGCATCGAGCGGGAAGCCAATGTACTGGAAGGTGATGAGGTTGGAGACTACCGCAACGTCGGCCATCGATATCTCGGGCCCGGCAAGGAAGCCGTCCCCGGTCTCGGATTCGAGGTAGCCGAATACCTCGGGCACGACCGTGTCCAACACCGCAGCGATCTTGGCCGCGTCGGCCGGGACCTTGTTGACATTGGGCTGCACGAACACTTCGCGGAACAGCGGGTGCACGACATGGCGGAATACCGTGCCGCCGGCGTACTGCTCGAACCACATCGCTCTGGCATAGGTCTTAGGATCAGGCGGGTAGAGTGGCGGCGCTGGTTGGATTCGTTCCAGATATGCACAGATCGCGGTCGAATCGGACAACGTGAAGTCGCCATCACTGATCGCCGGGATGAGGCCGGTCGGGCTCAAAGTGCGCCAGTTGGGCGGCGGATTGCCCGGAATCACCGGGACCACCTGATTGATCTGATAGGGCAGATTCTTCTCGATCGCAGCGACGATCACCTTGCGTGTATGAACTGAGATGGGGACACCATGTATTTGCAGCATTTCCGACTCCTTGAGATTGATCAAGCGAGAAGGATGCGGTTTGACGCTGCGGCAAAGTCAAGCGCTTGCGCAGAGCCAGGCTCTTTTCACGGCGATCACCAGTTCGGATTCGGCAGTTCGTCGAAGACTTCCCGCAGGGCGAGTCCCCAGCGCTCGCGGATCATCTTGAAATAGGCATTGTCCATGTCGATGCTCATGTGGGTGGCGAGCTTGAATTCGTCGCGCTTGATGATGGCCAGATCCAAGGGCGGCCCGACCGAGAGGTTGGAGCGGATGGTGGAGTCCATCGACACCAGCGCGCACTTGGCGGCCTGCGGCAGGCTGCTGCTGCGTGTGATCACCCGGTCGATGATGGGCTTGCCGTACTTGGACTCGCCGATCTGAAAGTAGGGCGTGTCGACGGAGGCTTCGATGAAATTGCCGGCGGAATAAATGTGAAACAGGCGCGGCTCCTCGCCTCTGATCTGGCCTCCCAAGATGAAGGTGCCGTTGAAATCGAAGCCATGTTCCTTCAGGTCCACGCTGTCGCGCTGATGGATGGTGCGCAGCGCATCGCCGACCACGCGCGCGGCGTTGAACATGTCGTATGCCGACATGAGGCGCGTGGGTTGCTCGGTAACCTCCACCAGGTTGAGCAGATTCACCACCGCCTGGGTGATGCCTAAGTTTCCCGCGGACATCAGTACCAGCACCCGATCGGGCCCGTGAAAGGTGGTCATTTTCCGAAAGGTGTTGATGTGATCGACGCCGGCATTGGTTCGCGAGTCGGATAACATCACGAGACCGGTGTCGACGAGCAGGCCGACGCAGTAAGTCATGGCGAATTCTAGCCTATTGCTGTTGCGCCGACTCGGCCACCAGCACGTTGGCTTCCATTTTCTCGCCGCCGCCGCCCTGGCGCATGCCGCGCACCGGCGCCGCGTCCAAGTAGTCGCGGCCCACGGCCAGACGGCAATAGGTGCGCACCGCGGGCCGCCGATGCGTGACATCGAAACTCTGCCAGCCGATTTCCGGCCCCAGCCAGGCATCGACCCAGGCATGGCTGGCGGCCTCGTTGGCATCCCCGGTATACAGATACCCGCTCACATAGCGCGCCGGCATGCCGACGGCACGCGCCGCCGCAATGAACACATGGGCCTGATCCTGGCAGACCCCTTCGCCGCTCTTGAAGGCCACGGCGGCGCTGTCCTGCACATCGCTGATGCCGGATTTATAGCGCACCGCGCCGAACACCGCTTCGGCCAGCGCTTGGACGCGTTCGCGCGGATCGTTGACCTGCGACAGGGCGCTTTGCGCAAAGGCCTTCAGCTCATCGTTCGGCCGGGTCAGTTGCGTCGGCGCCAGATACGCCAGGGGCGACAACGGTCCGTCGTCCTGGCGCGATTCGGTGTCCGCGATGTCGACCACGCCCTGCACGACGATGCGGATTTCGCGGTGCGGCTCCTCCAGGGTGAGCAGGTGCGCAATATTGCCGTAGGCATCGATCTGTTCGAGGCGCCGCCCGGGCGCGACGATGCTCCAGGAGAGCGCGCGTTGGCTCAAGTCGCGGCGCGGCGTCAGATGCAGGCTCTGGACGCTGTACTTGACCGGACGCTCATAGCGGTAGCGCGTCTCATGCCTGATGTGCATTTCCATCCGTTACGCCTCCGCCGGGGGAACCAGGAAATCCGACGCGATGCGGGTGCCCAGGTCCTGCAGCTTGTCCAAGAATTGCTTCAAGAATTGCGGCAAGCCGCCGGCCGTGATTTCCTCCATGCGCGCGAAATGCAGCATGGCATGCATTTCACCGGCGCGCCGCTCGGTTTCGGCGGAATGCTCGTTGGCCACCGATTTCAAGTTGCCGTACAGCTCCTTGCAGCAGCGCAGCAGCGAGCGGGGCATGTCATCGCGCAGGATCAAGAGCTCCGCCACGCGCGAGGGGGTGATGACATCGCGATACACGCGCCGATACACCTCGAAGGCCGAGAGCGCGCGCAGCAGCACGCTCCATTGATAAGGATCGGGCACCACGCCGGCGTGCGCCCCCGGCACCAGGTCGCTCTGGTGTGCGGTCAGGATGCGCGCGGTGCTGTCGGCGCGCTCCAGGAAGGTGCCGATGCGGGTGAAGTGAAACGCCTCGTCGCGCATCATGGTGCCGATGGTCACGCCGCGGGTCAGATGCGAGCGCTCCTTGACCCATTCGACGAACTGTCCGATGTCCACGCTCGCGGCGCGGCGCGCGATTTGCGCGCGGGCATCGAGCCAGGTGGAGTTCAAGGTTTCCCAGAGCTCTGAGGTGAGCGAGCCGCGCACGGCGCGGGCATTCTCGCGCGCGCCGCGCAGGCAGCTGTAGATGCTGCCGTCGTAGTCGCGATCCAGGCTGACGAACTCGAACACCGCGCGCGGCTCGACGCGGTCGCGCTTTTCCTTGAAGGCCACTTCCATGTGCAGCGCCTTCATGGTGGAGAGCAGGGATTCCGCCAGGGTCTCCGGCGAGTGCGGCAGCAGCGACATGCGGTAGTGCGCATCGACCAGGCGGGCGAGACTTTCGGCGCGTTCGACGTAGCGCGACATCCAGTACAGGTGATCGGCGGTGCGGCTGAGCATTTAGTTTTCCAGCACCCAGGTGTCCTTGGTGCCGCCGCCCTGGCTGGAATTGACCACCAGCGAGCCCTGCGTCAGCGCCACCCGGGTCAGACCCCCCGGGACGATGGTGACTTCGCTGCCCGACAGCACGAAGGGACGCAGGTCGATGTGGCGGGGCGCCAAACCGCCTTCCGCAAAGGTCGGGCAGGTGGACAGCGCCAGGGTGGGCTGGGCGATGTAGCGCTCCGGGGTGGCGATGATCTGGCGCCGGAACCGGTCGATCTCGGCCTGGCCGGCGGCCGGACCGATGAGCATGCCGTAGCCGCCGGCGCCGTGGACCTCTTTGACCACCAGCTCCGACAGGTGCGCCAGCACGTATTCCCGGTCATCGGGTTTGCGCAGCATCCAGGTGTGCACGTTGCCGATGATGGGCGATTGCCCCAGATAGAAGCGGATCATCTCCGGCACGTAGGGGTAGATCGACTTGTCGTCCGCCACCCCGGTGCCGATGGCATTGGCGATGGTGATGCTTCCGGCCCGATAGGCCGTCAACAATCCCGGCACGCCCAGCATGGAGTCGGGTCGGAACACCAGGGGGTCGAGAAAATCATCGTCGATGCGCCGATAGATGACATCCACCCGCTGCGGGCCCTGGGTGGTGCGCATGAATACCGCTTCATCGCGCACGAACAGATCCTGGCCCTCCACCAATTCGATGCCCATCTGCTGCGCCAGAAAGGCGTGCTCGAAGTAGGCGCTGTTGTGCGCGCCGGCGGTCAGGAGCACCACGGTGGGATCCGCGACGCCGGTGGGGGCGACGCTGCGCAGGTTGTCGAGCAGCACGTCCGGGTAGTGATCGACCGGCGCCACCCGATAGGCGGCGAACAGCTCGGGAAAGAGGCGCATCATCATCTTGCGGTTCTCGAGCATGTAGGACACGCCGGAGGGCACGCGCAGGTTGTCTTCCAGCACTTTGAACTCGCCCGCGTCGTCGCGCACGATGTCGATGCCGGCGATGTGCGCATAGATGCCGCCGGGGACATCCACCCCCTGCATCTCCGGGCGGTACTGCGAGTTGCACAGCACCTGTTCCGCGGGGATGACGCCCGCCTTCAAAATCTGCTGGTCGTGGTAGATGTCGTGAATGAAGGCGTTCAGGGCACGCACGCGTTGCTTCAGTCCCCCGTCCAGCCGCACCCACTCTTCCTGCGGCAGCACCCGGGGCACGATGTCGAAGGGGATGAGCCGTTCCGCGCCCTCTTCCTGGCCGTAGACCGCGAAGGTGATGCCGACGCGGTGAAACAGCGCATCAGCCTCGGCGCGCTTCTGGGCCAGCCGCTCTTGCGGCTGGCGTTCCAGCCAACGGGAATAGCGCTGGTAGTGCGCCCGGCCCGCGCCTTCCTTCAGGTACATCTCGTTGTACGGCGGTGTGCCCAAGAAGTTCCCTCGTTGACCCCACGGAAACCGCGTGGGCGATTCCATCATGTGATAAGGACCCTCGCGCCGCAATGGCGCAGGTCAGCCGCCGCTGCAGGGACGTCCGGTTCCTAGCCTAAATGCTGCGCCAGGGCTTGCGCCACGGCCACCCGAGGGTCACCGGCAAAACGGGCCGCAAAGTCCGAGAGCAGGACCTTCGCGACCCGCGAGGCACCGCCGCCGCGCGCGGCCAGCTGGGCAACGTTCAAGGTATCGGCCGCCGATTTGGGACGAAAGGCCGGGTCCAGTTTCAAGCGCTTGGCCACCACATCCAAGGCTTCCCCGGTGCGTTTGAGCGTCAGAAGACGCGCCACCCGCTCTTCGGTGAGCCGGGTGATGTAGCGTGAGTCATCCCAGGTCTCGGTGCGCTCACACAGCCAGCGATAGTCCTCGGGCGAGTGTCCACGGGACTGAAGCCAGTCGGTGAGCACCTGCCAGCACTTGAGGTGCGCGTTCGCTCGCATCAGGCCATAGGCGTCCAGCACCACCTTGTCGTGCAGCCGCTGGGTTTCCTTGTCGAGCAGCGCCGCCGTGCGCTCCGGCGAGACCCAGGTTTCGATGCCCAATTCGTCGCGCCGCTCGTAGAGGGCACCCCCTAGGAAACTGAACACCGACAGCACGGCAAACAGGCTCAAGGCGATCTCGACGGGCGGCCAGAGGTCAAACTTCCACAAAACATCCAGCGCCAGCCAATAGCCGAAGATCACCAGCAGCACCGCCCCGTACAACCAGCCCAAGCCCAGCACCAGGCGAAACCACGCCACGGGGTAAGCGGCTTTCAATATATTGCTCTCCAATCCCAGCACCGCTACCGAGGCCGGCAGGAAGAATGAAACCAGCAGGGTGAGCCCCATCGCCGCCCCAAACCCCCAGTGTTGGTACGCCAGGTACACGCCGAAGCCAATCAGGCCTAAAATCAGCACCTGTCCCAAGGGACGCTGCTCGCTGACAGGATTTACCATGTGGATGTCCAGCGTCGGCGGCTCATCGAAACCGCGCACCGTGTGGTCAAAGAGGACGTAGGCGTATTTGAAGAACCAGGAGATGACGATGAACGCCAGCGGGATGCCCGCAAGCCCCGCCTTGCTGGCGATGAACAGCAGGAACGCGAACACGACGACAAGAACCGCGGCTCCGCCGCGGGTGGGACGGATGAGGTGGCGGAATAAATTTCGGTGCGAGTTGTTGATGAGCATGAATGGCAGCAGGGTCTTGCAGTCTCCGGCAAATCGCGCAATTACATGCGGCGCATCTATTCACGACTTAGATAGAGATGCCGCCCCCATCGAACGATTTGTCTATGAAAGCGCTGCCAGCGTTAATCATCTCGGAAGACGACCTCTATTGCGAGAACGATAAAGCTTTCGAGGGCAAGTGATTCATAGGGTTGGGTACTACGCCAAGCACGTACGGCTTGACTAGGCGCTTTGACACAAAATAGTAGAGGGGGATGATGGGGTAGTCGTCGAGCATGACCTTCTCGGCTGACTGGAGGGCGGCACGGCGCCGTGATACATCGGTCATATCGGCGGCCTTGTCCAGCGCGCTGTCGAATTGGGGATTTACGTAGCCCATATCGTTGTTTGGCGAATGCACGCGCATCACGTCGAGAAAGTTGCTGGCATCGTTGAAGTCAGCGGTCCAGGCTAACCGCGCGACATCCCACCGGGAGGTATCATGTCGAGATTGCAGGAAAACTTTGAACTCCTCGGCCGTGAGTTCGACTTCAATACCAAGTACCTCTCGCCACATCGCCGCGATCACCACTGCAGTCCGCTGAATGACTTCATTGGTGTTGAATAGGACTCTCAAGCGGAGGGGTTTCGTGGTTGAGAATCCCGCTTGAGCGTAGAGACGTCTAGCCTCAGCGATCCTCTCTGCGTCTGCGAGGGTTTTCCAGTCCCAAGATTGTGGTGTGTAGTCGGCGGTCCCTGGAGGCACGAAGCCATATGCGCCAGATTGCCCAAAGCCCAGGGATTCAACGAGGCGTTTCCGATCGATTGCCATCGCGAGTGCTTGTCGTAGTGCGACATTCGATAATTTTTCTTGTGTTAGATTGATTCCGTAGTAGGCGGTGGCAAGGAAGGGCGCGATGATCAACTGCGATGGATATCCTTGGCGCAATGTTGGCAGCGCGTTTGCAGGAACGATGTCCGTTACATCGATTTCTCCTGCGCGATATCCGGCGTACTGGGATGAGTCATTCGGAATGAATTTATAGGAGACGCTTTTGATGTGAACGTTGTTGTGATCCCAGTACTGCGGGTTGGCCGTCAAATCGATCCCAGTGGCGGGTTGCCACGCCGCAAGCGTGTAAGGTCCATTCGAGATCCAATCTTTAGGCGAGTGCGTCCGCGCGGTTGCCTCCGAATAGATAGGGAAAGCTGAAGGATGGGCCAGAATTTGCGGAAAGTAGGCCGCCGGCCTTTCGAGTTTCACCACCAGCGTTGAATCTGAATATGCGGTTACACCTAGTGCTGAGGGGGCGGCCTTTCCGGACAAGATATCGCCCGCGCGGCTGATCAAGCGAAGGTCGTCCGCCGTCGGGGAGCCAAACTTAGGATCTACCGTACGCTGCCAAGACGCAACGAAGTCTTGAGCGCGGACCTGGTGTCCGTTCGACCACCTGGCGTCCGTTCGCAAGTGAAAGGTGTATTGGGTCCCGGTGGAATCAAGTGTCCAGGACTCCGCGACGCCAGGGATGACCTCGCCGGACGGCGATTCCGACGTTAAGCCTTCGTACAAATCCAGAAGCATGGCGACGGAAAAGTTGTCTGCAGCCGTCCCGGGATCGAGGGTGGCCGGTTCGCCACCTAGAGCGCGGTGCAATGTCGAGTCGTGATCGGACAGGGAATTCGGACTACAGGCACCCAACAGGCCTAGTAACCCGATTACACAAAAGGAGCTTGGCAGGGGTTTCAGGGCAAATCCACAAAGCGGGCGGCTGGAAGCGCCATTTAACAATATTCCTCGTGTAGCTGTCGCAAATGGCCCTTGGGGACCCCTGCCCCTACCAGGGTTTCCCTCAAAATACATCAGTTTCAATAGTATTTTTTGCAAATTGTGGATTAGCGCAACATTTTCAAAGTATTATGTCCGGGGTGCAACATTCTGTTAAGAGCAGCTTGCTTTCTGCCTTTCGGTATCTGCTGAAGCCCTTAGTTCGAATGGCCGTCAAAAACGGAGTTTCGTTTCCAGAATTCAGCACTGCCTTAAAGCAAGCCTACGTGGATGTGGCAAAGCGGCAAATTAAAGCAGCAGGGATCTCGGTCACCGCTGAAGGGATATTCGTGATAACGAGCATTGAGACGAAGGAAGTCGACAGGGTGTTGCGCGCAGATACCGAGCCGCACGTTGAGCTTGACGCACAAGGTCAAAGCCCGCTGCCGCGGATCCTGAATGCATGGCACACCGATTTCCACTATACGGGCCCCTATGGTGTTACTAGGGATCTTGAGTTCACTCGATCTGTTAGCAGTGAAGGCAAGGCGTTTTCGGATCTAGCAGCGACGTACTGTCCGGGCATCTCGCCTCGAGCACTACTCGACGAACTCATCCGAACCGAATGTGTGAAGGAAGTCGGCAACGGGTTTTACCGTGCACTCGGCCGCTCATATGTGCCCGATCCGTTGAGCGACGAGAGCATTCGCCTGGTCGCCCAAGTAGTTCATAACCTTTGCGAAACCCTCGAAGTAAATCTTCGACCGGAATCCCGAGGTGCCAGAGGCTTGGTGCAACGAAGTGTCTATACGAGAACGGGCCTCAGTCCCGAAGCGATGAAACGACTTGAGAGCCACGTGCGTGAGCGCGGTCAGCTTTTTGCAGAACAAATTGATGATTGGTTTGCCAACAACCAGGAACGGGAAGGATCTCAAGGGAAATTTAAGACAGGCGTGGGCATTTATCACTACGTAGTGAACGACGAAGACGAGCTCGAATTTTCTAAGGAATTACCGATTGAAGGGGAAGGGAAATGATGACTGTATTTGTTCAACCGAGGGCGTTCCTCGTTTTGGGTCTTGCCTTGGCAACGCCCGCCATTGCGGAAATAACGGGTACCAATCTGCTCGCACGTCCAGCGGAGATCACCGGTACCAATCTGCTCGCACGTCCGGCGGAGATCACCGGAACTAACCTGCTGGCACGTCCGGCGGAGATCACCGGAACTAACCTGCTGGCACGTCCGGCGGAGAGCACCGGAACTAACCTGCTG
>Ga0210393_10000165_pt1 | contig 64334 bp, 58 predicted proteins | sample IncBWC27OmetaG_FD_160068 | JGI IMG/M metagenome (GOLD analysis project Ga0210393, IMG submission 160068) | Forest soil microbial communities from Barre Woods Harvard Forest LTER site, Petersham, Massachusetts, United States - Inc-BW-C-27-O ... | reverse complement strand
ACCATCCCCATCATGATGTACACCTCGCAGGAGGGCGAGCTGTACCTCGGCCAGGCGCGCGCGCTCGGTGCGGTCGGTGTGCTGCCCAAGCAGATCAAACCCACCGACGTGTCGAAGGTGCTGTACCAGCTGCACCTGGTCGCCGACCGGCGCAGCCCCGAGCAGTCGAGCTTCACCCCTCTCGGTGTCACCGGCGACGTCGTCGCGCCCGAGCTGGCCGCGCCATTGCTGCCGCGCGCGCTCACCGAGAGTGGCTTGCGCGAGCATTTCGCCGAGCTGCGCCGCGCGCTGGTAGCCGGGATCGACACGCAGACCGAGCGCATCACCGCCGAGGTGCGTGCGTTGCTGCTGGAAGGCCTGCCGCGGCCGCCGCAGCCGCCGCAGCCGCAGCCGTCGTGGCCCTGGATCGTCGCCTGCGTCGCGCTCGGCGCGGCCCTGGTCAGCAGCATCCTGTGGTGGCGCAGCGTGCAGCTTCTCGAGGGGCTGCAGGTGCAGATGACGCAGCTCCACGCGGGCCAGGCCGTGCCAGCGGCGCTGCCTGCGCAGGAGGCGCCGAGCGCGCAGCCCGCCACCGGCGCGCCGGGAACCGCGCCGGGAACCGCGCAGGGCGCCGCGCCGGGAGCTGCGCAGGGCGCCGCGCCAGGCCTCGCTGCCGTGGCACCATCCCCCGCAGCGGGCGATGCCAGGCCGACCATTCTGTCGGTACCCTATGGAGCCGATGCGCTCGGTGGCGCACGGCTCGAGGTGATACGCCAGCTGCTCTACCGGCTGGCGCGGCAGAAGGTGAGCGGAGTTGTCGACATCAGGAGCTTTGCAGGACGTTTCTGCCTCGTGGGCAACGCGCTCGACGGCTATTCGCCGGCGCCCGACGAGACGCCGTTCGCGCGCTGCGACCTGGTCGGCAACCCTTCCGAGGAAGCCCTGTCCGCGCTGCAGCACACTCCGCTGGCGCTTGCCAACCTCATCGGTGAGGTCCGCGCCTCCACTCATGGCGCGCTTGCCGCGCAGGTGTCGGTCGGGGACAGCGCCAGTGTGCTCATCCCCTATCCGACGCCCTCGGCCGAGCTCAGCGCGGGCGACTGGAACCACGCAGCGAGCGCCAACAACCGGGTCGAGATCCGCGTGCATTGAAGCCGCCGGTGGCCGCCGTGCGCCCGGCTGACGAGGACTTCCGGCCGTCGCGCTGGCTGCGCAATCCGCATCTGCAGTCGATGCTGGCGAGCACCGCATGGCGGCGCGGCCGCGTGCTGCGCGCGGCGGCGCCGCTGCTGGCCGCATCAAGCGAGCGGCTGCTCGACTGCGGCGAGGGCGTGCGGCTGCAGTGCTTCGTGTCCACGCCGGCGCATGGCAGCCAGCGCACCGTGGTGCTGTTGCACGGCTGGGAAGGCAGCGCCGAGTCGTTCTACGTGCTGTCGCTTGCGCAACTGCTGTTCGAGCGGCGCTTCGAGGTGGTACGTCTCAACCTGCGCGATCACGGCGAGACCCATCATCTCAACCGCGAGCTGTTTCATTCCTGCCGCCTGCCGGAGGTCGTGGGCGCGGTGCGCGCCCTGCAGCAGCTCTCGCCGGGGCGGCCGCTGCAGCTGGCCGGCTTCTCGCTCGGCGGCAACTTCATGCTGCGCGTGGCCGCGCAGGCGCGCGCCGCGCGGCTGAACCTCGCCGGCGTGGTCGCGGTGTCACCGGTGCTCGACCCGGTGGCCACGCTCGGGGCGCTGCAGCGGGGAATGCCGGGCTACGAGCGGTACTTCGTGCGCAAGTGGCTGCGCTCGCTGCGCAAGAAGCAGGCCGCCTGGCCGGACGTTTATGATTTCAGCGAGCTCGCGCGGCTTCGCGACCTGAAGCTCATGACCGGAGAACTGGTGAAGAGCCACACCGACTTTCCGACGCTCGAGCACTACCTGAACGGCTACGCCATCACCGGTGCGCGGCTCGCGCAGCTCGAGGTCCCTTCGACCATCTTCACCTCGCGCGACGATCCCATCATTCCCGCCGCCGGGCTCGCTGCCCTGGCGCGGCCGCCGGGTCTCACGCTCAATGTCACGCCCTACGGCGGCCACTGCGGCTTCTTCGCCGCCCTGAGCGGGCCGACCTGGCTCGAGCAGCGCATCCTCGCGCTGCTCGGTGCCGGTACCTCACCGGCCGCCCCGGCCGTGGACGCTGCCAGCGGCGTGGGCGAGTCGCCCTAGCCTAGCCGTCCTGCCCGTGGCGCTTCTCCTCGAAGCGCAGCACCGGCTCGCCGCTGGTGACCGTGACCGCCCCGTCGATGACGGCGCCCTTGGCGACCGCAATGCTGCGGGCGACGATGTCGGCGCGCAGCACCGCGCTCGCGCCGACTTCGAGCTTGCCCTCCACGACCAGCCGGCCGGTGATCCGGCCGGCGACGATCGCGGCGTGCGCGTGGATCTCGCCCTCCCACTGCGCCGTCGCGGCCATGCGCAGGGCGCCGCCGACGCGGCCGTCGCCGCGGATGGCGCCGCACAGCACCAACGGGCCCTCGGTCTCGAGATCACCGGTGAGGCGCGACCCCTCAGCCACGAACGTCGGCGTATCGCCGATCTGGTCGATCAGCCGGCGCTTCAGGGTCTCGCTCATCCGCTGCTCCTGGTTACGGTCGGCGGGGTGATAATCGGGGGCTCATAATACGTAAGGCGCCCCGGCGATGAGCACCATGATGACATTCCAGGCAGCACGAATCGCGCGGCTCGCACTGCTGGCGACCCTGTGCGCCTGCAGCTCCGAGCAGCAGGACTGGCGCTCGGCGGAGGGTGCCGACACGAGCGAGGCGTGGGGCCGCTTCATCGAGCAGCACCCCGACAGCGAGCTGGCGGCGCAGGCGCGCGCACGGATCGCGCAGCTCGCCGAGGAGCTCGACTGGCAGCACGCCAGCGCGATCGCCACGGCGCAAGGCTACCGGCAATTCCTGGGCCATCATGCGAGCGGCACCCATGCCGAAGAGGCGCGGATCCGCATCGAGGCCTTCGCGCTCGGCTCGGCTCCGCGCACGACGCCGCAGAGACCCGAAGAGGTCGCCGCGGGCAGCCCTTCGGGGGTCAACGCGCTGCAGCTGTCGACGATCGCCGCGCCGCCCTCCCACCAGAGCGTCGCGCAGCCCAGCGCCGCGGAGCTAAGCGCCTCGCAGCAGGACCCCCCGCAGGAGAACCCCGGGCGTCAGGGCGTTGCGGACGCCGCGGCGCCGGGGCCCGCGCGTGTGGCCGGGGCACAGCTCGCGCGCGACGGCGAGCCGTCGCCGCCGGACTACGCGGTGCAGCTCGGCGCCTTTGGCAGCGAGGCGAGTGCCGGTCGCGAGTGGCAGCGCCTGCAGGGTCGCTTCGGCGCCCAGCTCCAGGGACTGTCGCCGCGCATCGTCGTGGCCAGCAGCGAGGGGAGTGAGCTCTACCGCCTGCAGGCTCCCGCCTCCGGCGAGGCGCAGGCGCGGGCCATCTGTAATTCGCTGAAGGAGCAGGCCCAGGCCTGCGTGCCGGTCCTGCCGCGCTAGGGCCCGACAGGGCGGCCCAGGCACCAAAGTGACAATTCACGTCACCGGCCGGTGCACGTGAGGATTAATTCAAACCGTTGTTATTAAAGGCTATTTGTCCCTGGCACAGGCCTTGCTTTGCCTCACCCAGTTGCGAACAACTTCCCCGTGTTCGCTCCTGCGCGCCGCGATGCGACTTCCCCCGCTTCGCGGCGCCTTTTTTTTTGCGCTCGGGCCTTCGCTGGCTGCAGGTGACCGGAGGGGCGACGGGGCATACGTTCGAGGGGGATCGAAAACTGGACACCCCGCCGCCCCTCCGCTCATTCCTGCGTTGCGATCAACGTCCTCCCCGCTACCCTACAAATCCGGCGGCGCCAGCGGCAAGCGAAAAGAATTGGCGGCACGGGTGATTCCTGCTCAGCTAAGCCCGGTACTGCGTCAGCGCCCAGTGCGTGAGCGCCTGCACCGCCGGCCGCTCGGTATCCTTCATGCGATTGACGAGGTAATAGGAGTCGGGGGTCGCGAGCTCCACCGCGAAAACCCGCACGAGCGCCCCGCTGCGGATCCAGGAATCGCACAACAGCGTCGGCACGAGCGCGATCCCCACGCCGCCCTCGGCGGCGCGCACCACCGCGATCATCGTGTCCAGCTCGATCACCTGGCGCGGCTCGGGGGTGGCGAGGCCGACCTCGTCCGCCCAGCAGCTCCAGGCGAACGGCCGCGTCCGGTCCACGATCAGCGGCAGCGCCCCGAACACTTCGCGGCCCAGGCGGGCGACGCTGCCGGCGTGGCGCGGCGCGCACACCGCAGTAAACGGGCAGGAAAACAGCCGCTCGCTCTTCAGTCCCTGCGGTGGGGCGTTCGCCAGCACTATCGAGACGTCGGCGGTCGGCGGATGGGTCGCGGGGCGTGGGTCGCGCGTGTCGAGCTGCACGTCGATCTGTGGGTGGGCGGCACAGAAATCCGCCAGCCGCGGGATGAACAGCTCGTTGGCGAACAGCGCCGGCAGGCGCACCCGCAGTGTCTGGCGGCCGTTGCGGCGGGCAAACTGCGCGAGCGCGCGATCGAGCGCCTCGAGCAGCGGCTCGACCTCCTCGCGCAGGCGGTGGCCGGCGGTGGTCAGATCGAGCGAGCGCGTCCGCCGCTCGAACAGCCGCATGCCGAGCAGCGTCTCGAGCTCCTTCATCTGGTGGCTGACGGCGGACGGGGTGAGGCACAGCTCGGCCGCGGCGGCCTTGAAGCTGCGCTGCCGCGCGGCCACGCAGAACGCGCGCAGATTGCGAAGCGGCGGAGGTCGGGACAGTCTCATCATGGCAGGCCACTGCACTTGAGGAAGCAAGTTCCGTGCCCCATGAAAAGTGCCCGCTAGCGCGGCTGCCCCGGGGGGGCAGGGAGGTCCGTTGCCTCGCCAAGGTGCCGGTTGCTTAGCCTCGTGCACTCAAGTGGTGCGGTGACAGCGGCTAGAATCACCCGGTAACCATGGAATTCCGCGACTACTACAAGATCCTGGGCGTCGAGCGCGCCGCGACGGCGGACCAGATCAAGACTGCGTACCGGCGCCTCGCACGCAAGTTCCACCCGGACGTCAGCAAGGAGCCGAATGCGGAGGCGCGCTTCAAGGAGATGCAGGAGGCCTACGAGGTGCTGCGCGATCCGCAGAAGCGCGCCGCCTACGACCAGCTCGGCAGCGAATGGAAATCCGGTCAGCAGTTCCGGCCGCCCCCGGACTGGGGCAGCGGCTTCGAATTCTCGGGCGCCCCGCAAGGCGCGCGCGGCCGGCGTCGCGCTGCACCTGGCGCCGGCGCCGCTGCGCAGGACGGCAGCTTCTCGCAGGAGGAGTTCAGCGATTTCTTCTCCTCGCTGTTCGGCGGCGGCAGCCCGTTCGGGGGCGCCACGGCGCGCGCCGCGCGCGATCACCACGCGCGCCTCGATATCGATCTGGAGGAGGCTTATCGCGGCACGACGCGCACGCTCGACTTGAAGCGACCCGCGGTCAAGGCCGACGGCTCGCTCGAGCTGCGCTCGCACACCGTGCGGGTCACCATCCCCGCGGGAGTGAGCGAGGGGCAGCTCATCCGGCTCGCCGGCCAGGGCGAGGCCGCTCAGGGCGGCGCGAGCTCCGGCGACCTGTATCTCGAGGTGCACATCCTGCCGCACCGGCGCTTCACGCTCGACGGGCGCGATGTAACGCTCACCTTCCCGGTCGCCCCGTGGGAGGCCGCCCTGGGCGCCGCCGTCACCGTGCCGACTCTCGGCGGCGCGGTGGAGATGCACATTCCCCCCGGCGCGCAGTCGGGCCAGAAACTGCGCCTGCGCGGGCGCGGACTGCCCGGGTCGACCCCCGGGGACCAGTACGTGCTGCTGAAGGTGGTGCTGCCGCCGGCCGATTCCCCCCAGGCAAAAGCGCTCTACGAAGAGATGCGTGCGAAGCTCGACTTCGATCCGCGCGCCCTCGATGCGAGGTGATGGCATGGTTCGCGTGACTGCTGTGCTCGAAGCCCGGCTGCTTGGTGAGAGCGACTGGATCGCGGCCGCCGCGATGTGCGAGCTGTGCCGCCTCGACCTCGAGGCGGTGCGCGAGCTCGCCGCGCTTGGCGTGGTGACGCCGCGCGACAGCGAAGGCCAGTGGCTGCTGCCGGCGACGGCGCTGCCGCGGCTGCAGATCGCCGCGCGGCTGATGCGTGATCTGGGAGTGAACGCGAGCGGCGCGGCGCTGGCCGTGGAGCTGCTCGAGGCACAGCGCGAGCTCGAGCGGCGCATCCGCCACCTCGAGCGGCTCGCCACGGACTACTGACCGTAGCTCTCGCCCCCGCTCTGCAGCCACTGCCGCTCCGCGGCCGTGCTCTCGCGTCCGAGCGCCTCGTTGCGGTACGGGAAGCGTCCGAACTGCTCGATGATCGCGCGGTGGTTCTGCGCCGAGCGCAGTGCGCTGGCGAACAGCTCGCGCAGCTCATGGGGCGCCTCGTGCAGCAGCCGGCGGTAGGCGGCGACCGATTCCTCCTGCACCTCGCGCGCTTCCGCATGCTGCAGCGGCATATAGAAGAACATGCGCTCGACCTCGCCGAGCGCCGCATCGGCGGCCGACTGCATGCCGGACAGCGCGAGCGCGAGCGCCTGGTCGTCGGTGGCGAACGCGCGCGCCGTGCCGCGGAACATGTGGCGCGGCAACTGGTCGAGCAGAATGACGAGGCTCAGGCGCCGCCGCGGGCCATCGGCCCAGGCCGCGAGCTCCCCGGCGGCGGCGCGCTGGCAGAGCGGGCCGAAGCGCCGGCGGATTTCGGCATCACGCCGTTGCCGCACCGGCGAGCTGGCATCGCCGAACCAGAAGCGCATTCGCTGCTGAGTGTTCGCCGCCGACGGCGCCTGGCGGCCGAACCAGAAATCGCGCACGCTGCGCGCCTCGTCCACGCTATTTCGCTTCCGAGCGGTCGCGATCGGCCTCGAACAGCTTCTCGAGCTGCTGTGCGGCTTCGCGCGAGGTGGCGAGGAATTTCTTCTCGTCCTCCTTGACCAGGTACTGCGCGGCGAGCGTGCGCTCGTCGTGCGCCCGGAAGCGGCGCACCGCCTCGCGCGCCGCGGCGGGGGTCTCGCCGAGGGTCTCGAGCACCGCTGCCGCCATTTCCAGGCTGGAAGCGTAGGTCTCGCGGATCACCGCGCTGACGCCTGCGTCCATGAGCGCGAAGGCATGCTGGCGGTTGCGGGCGCGCGCGAAGATCTTCAGGTGCGGGAACTGTTCGCGCACCAGCACGGCGGTGCGCACCGAGGCATCGACGTCTTCGATCGCCAGTACCAGCACTTGCGCGCTCTGCGCACCGGCGGCGCGCAGCAGGTCGAGCCGCGAGGCGTCGCCGTAATAGACCTCGTTGCCGAAGCGGCGCACGAAATCGACGTGCGTCTGGCTGACGTCGAGCGCGGTGAACGGCAGACCCTTGACCCGCAGCACGCGCGCCACGATCTGTCCGAAGCGGCCGAAGCCGGCGATGATCACCGGAATGTCGTGCTCGTCGATGTCGTCGTAGGGCGCGGCCGCGGGCGCGAGCCAGCGGCGGATGAAGACCTCGTGCGCGATGAGCATGAGCGGACCGAGCATCATCGACAGCGTCACCGCGAGGATCAGCAGGTCGGCGGTGGCGCGGTCGAGGATCTGCTCGCCGGCCGCGAGCGTGAACAGCACGAACGCGAACTCCCCGCCGGTCGGCAGCGCAAACCCCAGCCGCCGCGCCGACTCCCCGCGCAGCCGCGCGAGCCGCCCGAGGGCGGTGATGGCGCCCAGCTTGACCAGCAGGAAGGTCGCGGTGAGGGCGAGCAGCGTCAGCGGCTCGGACTTCAGCAGCCCGAGATTCGCCGACATGCCCACGGCGATGAAGAACAGGCCGAGCAACAATCCCTTGAAGGGCTCGAGATCCGCCTCCAGCTCGTGACGGAACTCGCTGTCGGCGAGCAGCACGCCGGCGAGGAACGCCCCCAGCGAGGCGGAAAGGCCGACGAGGTTGGCCAGCAGCGTCGTGGCGATGACGGTGAGTAGCGCCGCGGCGGTGAACACCTCGCTCACCTGCACGCGCGCCACCAGGCGCAACGCCGGGCGCAGCAGCAACCGACCGCCGGCGAACACCACTGCCGCGATCACGGCCGCGAGCTTCAGCAGGTTCACCCACCAGTTGCCGCCGGTGGGATGAGCGGCGGCGAGTGGCGAGAGCATCGGCAGCACCGCCAGCGCGGGCAGCACGGCCAGGTCCTGGAACAGCAGGATGCCGAAGGTTGCGCGCCCGGCCTGTGTCTTGAGCTGCTTGCGCTCGGCGAGCAGCTGCAGCACCAGCGGCGTGGAGGACAGCGACAGCCCGAAGCCGATGATGCCCGCGGCCACCGGCGGCTTACCCCACGCCCAGGCGAGCGCGCCGAGCAGCACCGTGCACAGCGCGACCTGTGCGGCTCCGAGCCCGAAGACGACGCGGCGCATGACCCAGAGCCTCGTGGGCTGCAGCTCGAGCCCGATGATGAACAGCAGCAGCACGATCCCGAACTGCGAGACCTGCAGGATGCGGGTGACGTCGCCGATGAGATTCAGGCCCCACGGGCCGATGACCAGCCCGGCGGCGACGTAGCCGAGGATGGAGCTCAGGCGCAGGAAGCGGAACAGGGACACGGCGAGGACGGCCGCGCCCAGCAGGATGGCGGTTTGTGCCAGGGTGATCATTGCGCCGCCGCGATTCTGGCAGGAATCGCTGCGGGAAGCCGAAGGCGCTGGCCCGGTCTTGAGTTTTTCGCGCGCGATACCCATTGCAGCGACATGCTCGACCATGAACTGACGGGAGCGCAGCGCGCACCCGATCCAGCGAGTCCAATCCCCGGCGAGCCGGCGCTGCCCGGGCCGGGCGCCGACGTGGCGCAGGAGACCCCTGGCGCGGCTGAGCCCCTGGATGCCTATTCCGCGGCCGTGGTGGGCGCGGTCGACGAGGTCGGTCCGGCGGTGGTGAGCGTCTACGTCGGCGGCGCGGCCGAAGCCGAGCGCGCCCGCGGCGGCGCCGGCTCAGGGGTGGTCGTGACGCCGGACGGTTACCTCCTGACCAACGAGCACGTGGTGCAGCGCGTGACCGAAGCGCGCGTCGCATTCGTCGACGGCCGCAGCGTGCCGGCGGTGGTCGCAGGGCGTGACCCGGCGACCGATCTGGCGGTGCTGCGTGCCCAGGCCGGCGCGCTGCCTTACGCCGAGCTCGCCAGCGCGCAGCGCCTGCGCGCCGGGCAGCTGGTCATCGCCGTCGGCAACCCCTACGGGTTCGAATCGACCGTGTCGGCCGGGGTCGTCAGCGCGCTCGGACGCTCGCTGCGCAGCCGCCACGGGCGCCTCATCGAAGGCGTAGTGCAGCACAGCGCCGCGCTCAACCCGGGCAACTCAGGCGGCCCGCTGCTCGATGCGCGCGGGCGCGTCGTGGGCATCAACACCGCGATCATCGCCATGGCGCAGGGGATCGGCTTTGCGATTCCGGCCGCGACGGCTCAATGGGTGCTGACCGAGATCCTGACCCAGGGCCGCGTGCGCCGCGCCTGGCTCGGCGTGGCGGCGCGCGACCGCCCGCTCGACCTGCGCCTGGTGCGCGCGCTCGGCCTCAGCAACCGCAACGCCGTGGAAGTGATGTCGCGCGAGGCGCAGGGACCTGCCGCCGAGTCGGACCTGCATCCCGGCGATCTCATCGTGGCGGTCGACGGCGAGGCGCTCGACGGCATCGACGCGCTGCACCGCTACCTGAGCCGCGTGGCCCCCGGCACGGCGCTGCAGCTGAAGGTCGTGCGCCGCACGCAGCTGCTCGCGATACCCCTGACGGTGCGCGAGCCGCCGGTCTGAGGGCGGCGCGCCGCTACACCGCGCGGCGCGCGCTGCTATACCTCCGCTACTACTCGCACAGGCTCTCGAGATAGCCCTGCGCGGCGGGCGAGAGGCGCTTGCGCGCCAGTGCCCGCGCCTTGGGCGCGTCGAGGATGTATTCGAGCGGCCCGGACACCAGCATCTGCCGGATGCTCGGATCGCGCTGCGAGGCGCGCGCCATCTGGTTCAGCAGCGTGAAACCGCGGCTGATGATCCGTCCGGGGACGCGGTTGTGCTCGATGATGCGGGCGAGGTACTGCCCGAAGCGGGCGTAGAGAAAGTAATCGTCGTCCCCGACCTGGAAGCGCGCTTCGGCGAAGAAATCCGGGAAATTTCGCTCCAGGTAATCGTTCAGGCGTTGAAGGCGGGGCTTAAGGTCGCTGTCAGTCGACGCTTTGCGCGGCTTCATTTAGGTGCTGACACCTCGCTCGCCGCTGAAATTGCGGCGGCGCGCATGTTGGGGCAGCGCTGGCTGCGATGCAAGAGGCGCGAGCGCACAATGTGCGCGAGGTTCACTTTCCGCTGACGCCGCGAGTGCCCATGAAGCGGCTTTGCGGCGCTCGAGCTCTGCGCGTGGCGGATTTAAGCGCTTGCAAGAGCTTCGCGGGCCGGTATTATCGAACGCATAGTGATGGTGTAAGACAGTCGGCCGACGGCATCACGGCGCATCGTTCCGGTCCGGCTCCGACTGTTCGTCCGCAGCCCTCCGCAAGAGGGCCCGGCGGATCTCCTGAGCGCACGAATTGCCGGTGTGACGCGAGCTGCGGGCGCAGTGCCTCGCGGCGTGCGCACGCTTGGCCGCACCATGAGCATCGTCAAGGCCGTCACCATGCATGCCCCCTCCGCCGGACTCTACAAGGACGCTTACGAGCGCGACAGCTGCGGCTTTGGCCTGATCGCCAGCCTCGACGACGCGCCGAGCCACTGGCTGGTGCGCACCGCCATCACCTCGCTGAACCGGCTGACCCACCGCGGCGCCATCGCCGAGGACGGCAAGACCGGGGATGGTTGCGGGCTGCTGCTGAAGCGGCCGGAAGGGTTCCTGCGCGCGGTGGCCGCGGAGTGCGGCATCACCCTCACCGCGCGCTTCGCCTCCGGGCTGGTGTTTCTCTCGCGCGAGCCGCAGCAGGCGGCCGCCGCGCGCGCCACGCTCGCAGCGCAGCTGGCGCGCGCCGGCCTTAGCCCCGCCGGCTGGCGCACGGTGCCCATCGACCCGGCAGCCTGCGGCGCCGAGGCGCTCAAGACACTGCCGCTCATCGAGCAGCTGTTCGTCAACTGCCCGGCAAGCGACCTCGACGAGGCGGCCTTCAACCGCCGGCTGTTTGTGGCGCGCCGCCTCGCCGAGAAGGCGCTCGGCGCGGACCCGGCGTTCTACGTGCCGAGCCTGTCGGCCAGCACCATCGTCTTCAAGGGCATGGTGATGCCGCAGCACCTTGCGCAGTTCTATCCGGATCTGGCCGACCCGCGTCTCGAAGCTTCCGTGGCAGTCTTCCACCAGCGCTTCTCCACCAACACGCTGCCGCAATGGCGCCTCGCTCACCCCTATCGCTATCTGGCGCACAACGGCGAGATCAACACCATCCAGGGCAACCGCAACTGGGCGACGGCACGCGGGCCGCTGCTGCGCTCGCCGCTGTTGCCTGCGCTGCAGGAGGTGCTGCCGCTGGTGAGCTTGAGCGGCTCGGACTCGCAGAGCCTCGACAACATGCTCGAGGTGCTGTTGATGGGCGGGCTCGATCCGCTGCACGCCATGCGGTTGCTGATCCCGCCGGCCTGGCACGGCCTCGACACCATCGACCCGGAGCTGCGCGCCTTCTACGAGTACTACTCGGTGCACATGGAGCCGTGGGACGGCCCCGCCGGAGTGGTGCTGACCGACGGCCGCTACGCGCTGTGCATGCTCGATCGCAATGGCCTGCGGCCGGCGCGCTTCTGCATCACCGGCAATCGCTGCCTCACCATCGCGTCTGAAACCGGGGTGTGGGACTACCAGCCCGAGGACGTGGTGAGGAAGGGCAAGCTGGGACCGGGCGACATGATCGCGCTCGACCTCAACACCGGCACGCTCATGTCGACGACCGATATCGACCAGATCCTCAAGACGCGCCATCCCTACAAGAGCTGGCTGAAGCAGGGCGTGCGCTACCTCGAGAGCGACCTGGTGGACCCGCGCCTCGCCGCCGAGCCGATGGACCGCAGCACGCTGTCGCTCTATCAGAAGATGTTCAACGTCACGCAGGAGGAGCGCGAGGAGATCATCCGCGTGCTGGCCCAGGATGAGAACGAGGCCGTCGGCTCGATGGGCGATGACACCCCCATGCCGGTGCTGTCGCACCAGGTGCGCTCGCTGTACGACTACTTCCGCCAGCAGTTCGCGCAGGTGACCAATCCGCCGATCGATCCGCTGCGCGAGAGCATCGTGATGTCGCTGCAGACGCAGATCGGCCCGGAGTGCAACATCTTCCAGCCGGCCCCCGAGCACGCCCGCCAGGTGGTGCTCGGCTCCCCGATCCTCTCGCAGCGCAAGCTGCGCCAGATTCTCGCCATCGAGGAGGTCACGCACGAATTCATCGATCTGCAGTACCAGCCGGCGGAAGGGTTGCAGAGCGCCATCCGCCGCATGTGCGCCCAGACGGAAAGCGCGGTGCGCGAGGGCAAGCTGGTGCTGCTGCTCTCGGACCGCTACCTGGTGAAGGGCCGCGTCCCCGCGCACGCGCTGCTCGTGACCGGCGCCGTCCACCAGCACCTGGTGACGAGCGGGCTGCGCTGCAAGTGCAACCTGCTGGTCGAGACCGGCACCGCGCGCGAGCCGCACCACTTCGCCTGCCTGATCGGCTACGGGGCGACCGCGGTCTACCCGTACATGGCGTACCAGGTGCTGTTCGAGATGATGCGCGGTGGGCACGTCAAGCTCGACTTCGCCGCGCGCCTCGGGCTCGGACGCAGCTACCGCGCCGGGGTGCGCAAGGGGCTGTTCAAGATCATGTCGAAGATGGGCATCTCCACCATCGCCAGCTACCGCAGCTCGCAGCTGTTCGAGATCGTCGGGCTCGCCGACGAGGTCGTGCAGCTGTGCTTCACCGGCACCGAGAGCCGTGTGCAGGGGGCGGACTTCGCCGACCTGGAATCAGACCTGCTGACGCTCGCCGGCGCGGCGTGGAACCCGCGCGAGCCGATCGGCCAGGGGGGCCTGCTGAAGTACGTACACGGCGGTGAATACCACATGTACAACCCCGACGTGATCGCAGCACTGCAGGCGGCGGTGATCTCGGGCGACTACGGCCACTACCGCCAGTTCGCGCAACTGGTGAACTCGCGGCCCGCGGCCACGTTGCGCGACCTGCTGACGCTCAAGGCCGCCGCGCAGCCGCTGCCGCTGGCGCAGGTCGAGCCGGTGGAGGCGGTGCTGGCGCGCTTCGACAGCGCCGGCATGTCGCTCGGCGCGCTCTCGCCCGAGGCGCACGAGGCGCTCGCCGTCGCCATGAACCGCCTCGGCGCGCGCTCCAACTCCGGCGAGGGCGGCGAGGACCCGGCGCGCTATCGCACCGAGAAGAACTCCAAGATCAAGCAGGTGGCGTCCGGGCGCTTCGGCGTGACCCCGGAGTACCTGATGAACGCCGAGGTACTGCAGATCAAGATCGCGCAGGGCGCCAAGCCCGGCGAGGGTGGTCAGCTCCCCGGGCACAAGGTCAACGACATGATCGCGCGGTTGCGCTTCGCGCGCGCGGGCGTCGGGCTCATCTCGCCGCCGCCGCACCACGACATCTACTCGATCGAGGATCTGGCGCAGCTCATCTTCGATCTCAAGCAGGTGAACCCGGCGGCACTGGTGTCGGTGAAGCTGGTCGCCGAGCCGGGGGTCGGCACGGTGGCGGCCGGGGTCGCCAAGGCCTACGCCGATCTGATCACCATTTCCGGCTACGACGGCGGCACCGGCGCGAGCCCGCTGTCGTCGATCAAGTACGCCGGCACTCCGTGGGAGCTCGGGCTCGCCGAGACGCACCAGACGCTGCGCGTCAACGAGCTGCGCCACCGCGTGCGGCTGCAGGCCGACGGGGGACTCAAGACCGGGCTCGACGTGGTGAAGGCCGCCATCATCGGCGCCGAGAGCTTCGGCTTCGGCACCGCGCCCATCGTGGCCCTGGGCTGCAAGTACCTGCGCATCTGTCACCTCAACAACTGCGCCACCGGGGTAGCCACGCAGCACAACGTGCTGCGCTCGAAGTACTTCACCGGCCTGCCCGAGATGGTGATTCACTACTTCCGCTTCGTGGCCGAGGAGGTGCGCGAGCTGCTGGCCGCGCTCGGCGTGCGCAGCCTCGCCGAGATCATCGGCCGCACCGAGTACCTCGCCATCGCCCCGGGCGTGACGCCCAGGCAGCGCAAGCTCGACCTCGCCCCGATCCTTTCGAGCGCCGGGCTCGCGGCGGAGGCGCCGCAGTTTTGCACCACGCCGGCCAACACGCCCTTCGACAAGGGCGAGCTCGCCGAGCGCATGGTGCGCGACATGCTGCCCGCGATCGAGGCAAAGAGCGGCGGCGAGTGGCGTTACGAGCTCAGCAACTTCAACCGCTCGATCGGCGCGCGGCTGTCGGGCGAGATCGCGCGCCGCTGGGGCAACTACGGCATGCAGGACGCGCCGCTCACCGTGCGCTGCAGCGGTACCGCCGGCCAGAGCTTCGGGGTGTGGAACGCCGGCGGCCTGCACCTCTATCTCGAAGGCGACGCCAACGACTACGTCGGCAAGGGCATGGCGGCCGGGCGCATCGTGCTGCGCCATCCGGCACGCGCGCGTTTCGCTGCCAAAGACACCGTCATCATGGGCAACACCTGCCTGTATGGGGCGACCGGCGGCGAGCTGTACGCGGCCGGCGTCGCCGGTGAGCGCTTCGCGGTGCGCAACTCCGGCGCGCTCGCCGTCATCGAGGGCGCCGGCGACCATTGCTGCGAGTACATGACCGGCGGCGCGGTGTGCGTGCTCGGGCGCACCGGCGTCAATTTCGGCGCCGGCTTCACCGGCGGCTTCGCCTACGTGCTCGACCTGGAGCGCAACTTCGTCGACCGCTACAACCACGAGCTGATCGACATCAGCCGCCTGCACCCGGAAGCCATGCAGTCGCACGTGCAGCACCTCGAGGGGCTGCTGGAGCGGCACGTGGCCGAGAGCGCGAGCAGCTGGGCGGCGGAGATCGCCAACGACCTGCGCACCTTCCTGCCGAAGTTCTGGGTGGTGAAGCCCAAGGCCGCCTCCATCGACTCGCTCATCGAAAACCTGCGGCGCGCGGCCTGATCTGCCGATGGCCGACCGCAACCTGCAGTTCCTCGACGTGCCGCGCGCCGACCCGGCGAAGGCCGCCGTCGAGGCGCGCGTCGGCAATTTCCGCGAGATCTATGCGCCCTACGACGCGCAATCCGCCGCGCAGCAGGCCGGACGCTGCCTCGCCTGCGGCAACCCCTTCTGCGAGTGGAAATGCCCGGTACACAACTACATCCCCAACTGGCTGAAGCTCATCGAGGAAGGCAACCTGTTCGAGGCCGCGGAGCTATCCCACCGCACCAACTCGCTGCCCGAGGTGTGCGGCCGCATCTGTCCGCAGGACCGCCTGTGCGAGGGCGCATGCACGCTCAACGACGGACTCGGTGCGGTGACCATCGGCTCGATCGAGAAGTACATCACCGACGAGGCGCTGAAACTCGGCTGGAAGCCCGACATGTCGCAGGTGCGGCCGAGCGGGCGCCGCGTGGCGGTGGTCGGTGCGGGCCCTGCCGGCCTCGGCTGCGCCGACGTGCTGGTGCGCAACGGCGTGCAGCCGGTGGTGTTCGACCGCTACGCGCGCATCGGCGGCCTGCTCACCTTCGGCATTCCGCCGTTCAAGCTCGAGAAGCAGGTGGTCGAGCGGCGGCGCGAGATCATGCAAGGCATGGGCGTGGAGTTTCGCCTCGGCTGCGAAGTCGGCGCCGATGTCTCGCTGACGCAGCTGCTGGCGGAATACGACGCCGTGTTCCTCGGCATGGGGACTTACACCGGCGTCAGGGGCGGCTTCCCCGGGGAGGACCTGCCGGGGGTGTACGAGGCGCTGCCCTATCTCGTTGCCAACATCAATCACCAGCTCGGGTTCGCGGGCGCCGCGCAGGCGCTGATCAACCTGGCCGGACGGCGCGTGGTGGTGCTCGGCGGCGGTGACACCGCCATGGACTGCAACCGCACCGCGCTGCGCCAGGGCGCGCACTCGGTCACCTGCACCTACCGGCGCGACGAAACCAACATGCCTGGCTCGCGGCGCGACTATCGCAACAGCCGCGAGGAGGGCGTGCAGTTCCTGTTCAACCGCCAGCCGATCGAGATCGTCGGCGCCGAGTGCGTCGAGGGCGTGAAGCTCATTGCGACGCAGCTCGGGGCGCCGGATGCGCGCGGCCGGCGCGTGCCGCAGCCGATCGCAGCTTCCGAGCACATCGTGCCGGCGGATGCGGTGATCATCGCCTTCGGTTTCCTGCCGAGCCCGCCGCCGTGGCTCGCCGGGCACGGCATCCGGCTGCACCCGAACGGCCGCGTGCGCGTCTCGGCGGCGGCGGCCAGTGCGTTCCAGACGACCAACCCGAGGGTGTTCGCCGGCGGTGACATGGTGCGCGGCTCGGACCTGGTGGTGACCGCGGTGTTCGAAGGGCGCGAGGCCGCGCGCGGCATACTCAACCAGCTCGGCGTGGCGTAACGAAAAAAAGGCCCCGCGCTATGGCGGGGCCTGGAGTACCGATCGTCGAGTGACCCGGTGGTTCGCTGTCAGCTCCCGGCAGGTGCGCGCCTTACGAACTCAATCTGAGTCGGAGCAGCGCACCGGCATGTCGCGTTCATCACGAGCATCTAAGTCTTTACGGCGGAAACGCTTGGAGCTAAGAAGCTCCGGCTTCTATCGCGAGGCCCGCGTGTTCATCCACGCGTTGTGTCGTTCCTGACAACCCACAAAAGTTGGAGGTTGCGCACCCGTGCCCGCGTCGATCCCCGAGTTTTCTGTTGTAGGTTCCTTCCAATTAGTCGCTGCGTACACGCATCACTGTCTAAGGACACTTCCGCACGACCTCAAAAAAGTCCTTTACGGACCGTGCCTTCTGAAGGTTATTGTACTAATTCCAGCACGGATTACCATGTCGCAATTTGTCGACAAGTTACGGAAGACGTGGCGCCTTGCCCACGCCGCGCGCCGGCGCAGCCGAAGGAATGGGGTACCTGAGGCGATAAGCTTTTGAAAGTACTACGGGCTCCGCTGCACTGCAGCAATTCCTCGCGGCTCGCCGACCGGTTCTAAAGCGGGCTCGCCCTCAGCGGGCGAGCCGCACGCTGATGCGAACCCCGCTGCCGTCCGCGAGGTTGTCAGCAGCAGCCGCGCCGCCGTGGAACTCGGCGATCAGCCGCACGATGTACAGACCCAGCCCGAAATGCGGCCGGCTGTCGCCGTCCGCGCGCGACTGCCACAGCGACTCGAACAGCCTGCCGGCGAGCTGCGCCGGCAGCGCCGGCCCGGGATTGTCCACCTCGATCACCGCCGCCTGCGCAGCCAGCAGCAGCCGCACCGTGATGGTGCCGTCGGTCGGACTGAAGTCGACCGCGTTGTCGATGAGCTTGTCGAGCATCTGCACGATGAGGTCCGGCGCGCCATGCAGCATTACCGGTCCTGCGGGGAGTTCGCCGAGAAAGCGGCGCTGCGGGAAGGCGCCGCGGTAGGCCTCGAGCGCCGAGGAGAGCACCGGCACCAGGTCGAAATCGACGCGCTCGGCGCTGCCGATGGCCTCCTCGACGCGCGTCGCCGCGCCCATGGCGAGCAGGATGGCATTGAGCCGCTCGCTGCCCTGACGCGCGCGCGCCAGGTAGGTGCGTGCGGACTCGGGCACCTGCTCGGCCTCGAGGTTGTCGAGCGAGGAGCGCACGATGGTGAGCGGGGTGCGGATCTCGTGCGCGAGCTTGCCGGCGAGCGTGCGCAGGTAGCTGGTGTACTCATTGAGGCGCGCGAGCAGGGTCGCGAATCCACGCGCCACGTCGCCCAGCTCGTCGCGCGCCTCGGTCTCGGGGAATCGCGTCTCGATGCCCGCACGCGTCAGCGCCGATTCGCTCGCGCGGCGCAGCCGCTCGAGGCGCAGCGCCAGCCACGCAGCGAAGGCGAACATCACGACCACCGCCACCACGCTGGTGCTGACGGTGAAGTTGAGCATGCGGGTGAGCGCCTGGTCGCGCAGTCGCACCCAGCGGCCGGCGGTCTGTGTCACCTCGAGCCGGCCGATCACCGCGGCGTGGTCGCGATCGTAGATCGAGGCATCCGACTCGAGCAGCTGCCGCTCGCCCGGCCGGTCGACGAAGCGGCGGTACAGCCGCGCCAGCAGCGGCGCCTCGGCACCGAGCGTGGTGGACTGCGCGAGTGCGTCCGCCCTGGCCAGCACGCGCCCGTCGGGCGTCGTCACCGCGAGCTTCAGTCCCGGCTGCAGGAGCTGCATGAGGTATGAGCCGAGCGCCGGGTCGGCGACGATCAGCCGGCCGAGAGTGTGCAGGTCATCGCTGCGCAGCGTGCCGTAGCTTACCGGCACGGCGCCGCGGGCATCGCGGTCGTCCACCAGCACTCCGAAGCGGCTGCCGAGCATCGACAGCGGCACGCGCAGCTCGATGCGATAGCCGTCGTGCGTGGATTGCCAGGCACCGTGCACGCGCGGCTCGAGCACCGCGGCGCGCTGGCCGTATTCACCCGTCTCGATGCGGCGCGCCGTGACCGCCCCGGGACCGGTCGCGGCAAGGAACAGCTGCTGCTCCTGCCCCTGCGGGTCAGCGAAGCCGATCCACACGCGGTCGCCGAAGGTCGCCGGATCGAGCGTGTTGGTTCCCGGTGCATCGAACAGCGGATGCTCGTCGTGCACCTCGAGCAGCAGGTAGAGCATGCGCTCGTAGACGCCGCTGAGAATGCCGAAGCGATGGCGCGCATCCTTGCGGAAGTACGCCCACGCCGACGGGTCGCGCGGCCAGTCCTCGGAGTAGCCGTCGAGCAGCGGCGCCGAGGTAAGTGCGAGCGGCTTGAGGTCATAGGGCCCTGCAGCGGGCGCTGCTGCGGAGAGTGCGTCCGGCGTCGGGGGCGACGCGTCCGCCGCCGGCGGCGACGCGTCTGGCGCCGGCGGTGACGCGGCCGACGTCGCCGGTGACGCGGCCGCGGCGCTGGTTGCGGCCGGGGCCTCGGGCGGTGAAGCATCCGCCTGCGGATCCGCGGCCGGCGGCGCCTCGTGGTACAGCAGGTCGGTACGGCCCTGGAGCGAGGCGGCGATGGTCTGCGAGACCGCCTGCAGCGAGGTCTGCTCGCCGGCTCGCAGTGCCGACTCCATCTCGCGCGCGTAGTTGCACCCTGCCCACGGCAGCACCAGCGTGGCGAGGCCGAGCAACAGCAGCTTCAGGCGCAGTGACATGAACGCACGGGCCTATTCGACCCAGCGATAGCCCATGCCGTAGACCGTCTGCACGGCGTCGAACTGCGGGTCGACGGCCAGGAACTTGCGGCGAATGCGTTTCACGTGCGAGGTGATGGTGTTGTCGTCGAGCACCACGTTGGCCGCGTCCATGAGCTGCTGGCGGCTGCGCACGTGACCGGGGTGGCGCGCCAGCGCGTGCACCATCCAGAACTCGGTCAGCGACAGCAGCACCACCTGGCCGTCCCACTGCGCCTGCATGCGCTCGGCATCCAGGGTGAGCGGCCCGCGGCGGATGAGCTCGCCGGCGCCGGCGGGCGGTTTGCGCAGCGCATCGACGCGGCGAAACAGCGCGTTCACGCGCGCGATGAGGTGCGGCAGGGACAGATCCTTGGTGAGGAAATCGTCCGCGCCCAGGCGCAGCCCCGAGACCGCGTCGATCTCGCTGTCGCGCGCAGTCAGGAAGATGATCGGCAGCTCCGCCGACAGACCGCGCAACTGGCGGCACAGCTCGTAGCCGCCCTCGGGTTCGTCCTGCAGTGAGATATCAATCACCGCCAGGTCCGGCAGGCGCGCCGCGAACGCGCTCATCGCCTGCGCGCGGTTGGCATAAGTGCGCACCGCATAGCCTTCGCGCGTGAAGGCGGCGGCGTAGTTGTCGCGGATCGCCGCTTCGTCCTCGACAATGGCGACGAGACGCTTCATGGGACAACAAGGCTACAGGCTGGGCGTGCGCGGTTAAAGCGAACTACAGCACGCCGCCACATTGCGCCACGATTGTTCGCTACCGCGGCACTTTTGTGCCCCGGGGCACTCACCGCTCGGCGCGCCTAATGAGTGCCTGTGAGCTCCTCGTCACGCCAACCCGATACGCTCCACGCGCAGCGGCTTGCCAACTGGCTGGCACTGCTCGCCCTGCTCGCTGCCGGCATCGTGTGGGCACCGGCGGATGGCGCGACGCCGCGGGCGGGTGGAACGTCAGCAGCAGCGCCGGCACCGGGAGCGCGGTAGCGCGATACGCTAAGATCGGCGCCCGAGCCTTGAGGAGCGCGCACCATGAGCGATGAACTGGTGTTGTACAGCAGCCCCATGTCCCGCGGGCGCATCGCGCACTGGATGCTGGAAGAAGTAGGGGTGCCCTACCGCTTCGCGCTGGTGAACCTCGAGACCCAGGATCAGAAGAAGCCCGAGTTCCTCGCCGTGAATCCCATGGGCAAGGTTCCGGCGATCGTCCACCGCGGCACGGTGGTGACCGAGTGCGGCGCGATCTGCGCGTATCTTGCCGACGCCTTTCCCGCCGCACGGCTGGCTCCGCCCGTCGACAGTGCGGCGCGCGGCACCTACTACCGCTGGCTGTTCTTCGGCGGTACCTGCGTCGAGGCCGCGGTGTTCGATCGCATGTTGTCGCGTCCGGCGCCCCCGCGGCCGGGCGCGCTCGGTTACGGCAGCTACGAAGACACGCTCGCGACGCTGGAGAAGGCACTCACGCCCGGCCCCTACATCCTCGGCGCGCAGTTCAGCGCCGCTGACGTCTTCGTCGGCTCGCAGATCGGCTTCGGACTCATGATGAAGGCTCTGGAGCCGCGCCCCGTGTTTCAGGAATACGCCAACCGCCTGCAGGCGCGTCCCGCCTACCAGCGATTCATGGACAAAGGCAACACCATCGCGGCGCAGATGAAGCAGCCGGGCTGAGCGCGCGTCAGGGCGCGCCCGTCATGAAATGCGCCTGCGGCACGTGAGCTGTGCCGTTGGCGGGGGTGCCATTTGAGCCGCGTCTGTACCCGTGCTAGCTTGTCAGGCCGATCGGTCGAGTAAGAAAAACCAAGCCGCGGCTATGTGCGGACGTGACCGGCCATTCCGCCCCGCCGCCGTAGGGAGCCATCATGTTCACGCAAGTGCTCGACCCGCTCGGCAACCTGACGCTCACCTGCCTCGTGGCCCTGATCCCGGTGGTGTCGCTGCTGGTGATGCTGGCGGTGTTCCGTACCCCCGCGTGGCTCGCGACGCTCATCGGCTCGGTGATCACGTTCGCACTCGCCGCCTGGGTATGGAAGATGCCCGCCGGCGACGGCGGCCACGCCTACCTCTACGGCGCCGCCACCGGCGTGTGGAACGTCGACTGGATCACCTTCTGGGGCATGGTGCTGTTCAACACGCTCGGGGTATGCGGCGTGTTCGAGAACTTCCGCCGCTGGCTGATCGCGCAGGGCAGCATGGACGTGCGCGTGCAGACGATGCTGTTCGCCTGGGCCTTCGGTGCGCTGCTCGAGGGCCTGGTCGGCTTCGGCTATCCGTGGGCGGTAGTGGCGCCGATTCTCATCTCGCTCGGCATCTCCGATCTCAACGCGATCCGCGTCGCCGCGATCGCCAACAACGCGCCGGTGTCTTTCGGTGCGCTCGGCGCGCCGCTCATCGCGCTCGCCGCGGTCACCGGCTATCCGCTGCTCGCGCTGTCGGGCTCGGTGGGCACGGTGGTGGCGGTGCTGGCGCTGCTGCCGCCGTGGGTGCTGTTGTACCTGGTGTCGGGCCGCGAGGGGATGAAGGGCGCCTGGCCGCTGGCGGTGGTCGGCTCGCTCGGCTACATCGCCGGCCAGTATCCGGTGGCGGTGCACCTCGGCCCCTACCTGCCCGACGTCACCGGCTCGATCGTCTGCTTCGCGGCGCTGCTGACGCTCCTGAAGTTCTGGCAGCCGAAGAGCGTGCTCGGCTACGGCGGGGTCCCGGTGGATGCGGCCGTCGCCCGGCAGCACCAGGGACACGGGCTGCGCACCGGCGAGGTGCTGCAGGCGTGGATGCCGTTCGCGGTGCTGCTGATCGTGGTGGCCGCCTGGACCGGACCCTGGTCGCCGCTGCCGAAGATCAGCTGGTTCAAGGCGCAGGCGGTTGGCTGCTCGGCGCTCGCCAGCACCTGCAGCGTCGCCAAACCCAGCGTCACCGCCGTGTTCAACTTCGCGCCCTACATCGCCGGCACGGCCATCCTCACCTCCTGGGTGATCGTCGCGCTGCTGCTGATCGTCATGGGCCGTCTCAAGGTCGGGCAGCTCGGCGAAGTCTTCCGGCGCACCTTCCACCAGATGTGGGGCGCGCTGCTGGTGGGCGTGTACATCTTCGGACTCGCCTACACCTTCAATTACTCCGGCATGGCGGCCTCGCTCGCCAAGGGCTTCGCCAGCATGGGCACCGCGTTCATCATCGTCGCGCCGATCCTCGGCTTCATCGGCGTGGCGCTGTCGGGCTCGAACACCTCCACCAACGCGATGTTCGGCAAGTTCCAGGCGCTGGTCGGCGCACAGCTCGGCATGCCGCCGCTGCTGCTGCCGACGCTGAATTCGGTGGGAGCGGAGATTGGCAAGCCGATAGCGCCGCAGACCGCGAGCGTCGGCGTCTCGACCAGCAAGTTTGTACGCAAGGAAGGCGATGTCATCCGCCACAACATGGGCTGGACGTTCATCCTGCTCGCCTACCTGATCGTGGTCGCGGTCGCCTTCTACCTGTTGTCGCCGGCGGCGATGACGCTGCCGGTGGCGGTGACGCAGTAAGCGTGCGGCCGCCGCTGCGGAGCGCCGCCTCGCGGCGACGGCTCGAGCCGCAGCACGCGGCGATCAGAACGCGTTGATGCCCGTCAGCTCGCGCCCGATGGTGAGCTGGTGAATCGTCTCGGTGCCCTCGTAGGTGATGACGCTCTCGAGGTTCAGCATGTGGCGGATGGGCACGTACTCGGCGCTTATCCCTGAGCCGCCCAGCAGGTCGCGGCAGTCGCGCGCCACGTCGAGCGCCATGCGGCAGTTGTTCCACTTGGCGAGCGAGACCTGCGCCGGGTGCATGGCGTCCGCATCCTTCAGCCGCCCGAGGTGCAGCGCGAGCAGCTGCGCGCTGGTGATGCGCCGCGCCATGTCGGCCAGGCGCAGCTGCACCGCCTGGTTTGCGGCCAGCGGCCGGCCGAACAGCTCGCGCGTCGCGCTGTAATCGAGCACCTGCCGCAGGCAGGCCTGTGCCGCACCAATCACGCCCCAGCAGATGCCGTAGCGCGCCTGGTTGAGGCAGGAGAGCGGCCCCTTGAGGCCGAGGACCCCGGGCAGCACCTGGCTGTCGGGCACCACGACATTGTCGAAGAACAGCGCTGCGGTTACCGAGGCGCGCAGCGAGAACTTGTGCTGGATCTCGGAGGTGGAGAATCCCGGCGTGCCCTTATCGATGAGGAAGCCGCGGATGCCCTCGGGAGTCGTGGCCCACACCACCGCGAGGTCGGCGATCGCCCCGTTGGTGATCCACATCTTCGAGCCATTTATGACCCAATCGGTCCCGCGCCTCTTTGCGTGGGTCTTCATGTTGGCCGGATCCGAGCCGCCGTGCGGCTCGGTGAGGCCGAAGCAGCCGATGACCTCGCCGCGCGCCATGCGCGGCAGATAGCGCTGCTTCTGCTCCTCGCTGCCGTAAGCCCAGATCGGATACATGCACAGCGAGGACTGCACCGACACGAAGCTGCGGATGCCTGAGTCGCCGCGCTCGAGCTCCTGGCAGATCAGGCCGTAGCAGATCGCGTTGAGGCCCGCGCAGTCGTACCCCTGCAGGGAGGACCCCAGCAATCCCTGCGCGGCCAGCAACGGGACGAGCTCGCGCGGAAAGCGATGCTCCTCGAAGCAGCGCTGGATGATCGGCAGCACCTCGGCATCCACCAGCCGCGCAACGGCAGCCTGCACCAGCCGCTCGTCCTCGCTCAGCGCCGCACGCACGCCGTACAGGTCGAGCGGATCGAGGACGGAGGCGGCCGCTTTGCCGGCGGCGGCGGGGCTGGAAGCGGCGGCGGTGGCCACGGTCGATACCTCAAAAAACGCTGGTGCGAAGGGGCGCGAATGATAGCGGGTATCGCTGCGGCGGGACATCTGCGCTGGCATCGGGGCTGGCGTTGGTGCAACCTCTGCCGCCATGAAGATCCCCGAGATCCTCATCGTGGAGACCATCCACCAGCCCGGCAGCCTCGCCAAAGTGCTGCAGGTCATCGCGGACGCGGGACTCGCCATCGAGCACCTGACGGCATTGCGGCGCGACCAGGGCCGCACGCTGTGGGAGATCACGCTCGAGATGGACGAGGAGGCCGACCGCTCGCTGTTCGAGCGCATCGGCCAGTTACCCAATGCGCGCTTCGTGGGCAAGTCGGACCGCGTGTTCAACCGGCATCGCGGCGGCAAGATCCGCACCGTCGCCACCGTGCCCATCACCACGCGCCAGATACTGCGCGACGTCTACACCCCCGGAGTGGCGCGCGTATGTCTCGCCATCCGCAACGACCCCGCGGCGGCCTGGGACTTCACCGCGATCGGCAGCACCGTCGCCGTCGTCACCAACGGCACCGCGGTGCTCGGGCTGGGCAACATCGGCGCGCTCGCCGGGCTGCCGGTCATGGAAGGCAAGGCCGCGCTGTTCGCCGATCTGGTCGGCATCAACGGCGTGCCGATCCTGCTCGAGGAGACCGAGCCGGCGCGCGTGGTCGATATCGTCAGCGGCATCGCCAGCTCCTTCGGCGCCATTCAGCTCGAAGACTTCGCCGCTCCCGAGTGCTTCGAGATCGAGCAGCAGCTGCGCGCGCGGCTGGCCAAGCCGGTGCTGCACGATGACCAGCACGGCACCGCCGTGGTGGTGCTTGCCGCGCTCATCAGCGCCCAGCGCCATGCGGGCATCGACCTGAAGAGCAGCATCGTCGGGCAGATCGGCCTTGGCGCGGCGGGCGCGGGCATCGTGCGGCTGCTGCAGGCCTACGGCGTGCGCCAGGTGCTCGGCACGGACCGCAATCCTGCCGCGGTCGCGCGGCTCGCCCCTTCTGGCGTGGAAGGCGTGACGCTCGAGGCGCTCATGCAACGCGCCGATATCGTGATCGCGACCACCGGGGTGAAGGGCCTCATCAGGCCCGAGTGGGTACGCAAGGGCCAGGTGCTGCTCGCGCTGTCGAATCCGGATCCCGAGATCGAGCCGCTGGTGGCGCGCGCGCACGGCGCCGCGTTTGCCGCCGACGGCAAGGGCATCAACAACGTGCTCGCCTTTCCCGGCCTGTTCAAAGGCGCACTCACGGCGCGCGCGCGCGGCTTCTCCGACGCGATGCTGATGGCGGCGGCGCATGCGATCGCGGCGCAGGCGCGCGGCGATGAGCTGGTGCCCGATCCGCTCGACAAGGAATTGCACGAGAAAGTCACCGCGGCAGTGCGCGCGGCGGCGGATGCGGAGCTGCGCCTCAGTACGGGACGCTGAAGCGGCGGTACACCGCTGCCAGCAGCCACAGCGGCCCGATCAGCAGGAACTGCAGGTCCTTAAAGAAGGAAGGACGCCGGCCCTCGACGGCGTGGCCGACGAACTGGCCGATCCACGCCACGACGAAGATCGCCAGCGAGGTCAGCCACAGCGGCCAGGGCAGGTGGGTAAGCCACTGCGTGATGACGAGCAGCACCGCGAATGCGCCGAGCACGCCGCTGGCGAGCGCGGGCGAGAGCACCAGGTAGTAGATGACGGCGGCGGCGGCCGCCAGGGTGGCCCAGTTGAGCCAGGGAGACGCCACGCGGAAAGCGCCCGGGACCGGCACCGACCACAGCAGTCCGATCACCGACAGCACGATCGGCGGGACGCAGATCCAGTGCAGCAGCTCGTTGGTCGGGTGCTGGTGGCTCAGACCGTACTCGCTCAGCCAGTCGGTCACGCTGCGCATGGCCGAAACGCTAGCGCTGCTGCGGCCGCGCCGCAAGGAGCGCACCGCAGCGCGGGTGAGCTCAGGCGGCGACCATCAGGCCGCGCAGCTTCCCGAGGGCGCTCGCTTCGATCTGACGGATGCGTTCGGCGGACACGCCGTACTTGCCGGCGAGCTCGTGCAGGGTCGCCTTGTCCTCGGCCATCCAGCGGCGCTCAACGATGTCGCGGCTGCGCTCGTCGAGACCGCTGAGGGCCCCGCGCAGGCGCATGGACGAGTCGTCGGCGCTCTCGGCTTCCTCCACCTGTGCGGCGGGGTCCGCATCGGGCGCCGGCAGATAGGCCGCCGGGCTGTAGAGCTCCTCGTCCTCGGCCTCCGGAGCCGGATCGAACGACATGTCGCGGGCCGCGAGCCGTTTCTCCATCTCGGTGACCTCGGCGGGCGTGACGCCCAGATCGCGGGCCACCGCAGCGGTCTCCTCCGCCGACAGCCAGGTGAGGTTCTTCTTCAGGCGACGCAGGTTGAAGAACAGCTTGCGCTGCGCCTTGGTAGTGGCGATCTTCACCAGCCGCCAGTTGCGCAGCACGTACTCGTGGATCTCGGCGCGAATCCAGTGCACCGCGAAGGACACCAGCCGCACATTGAGCGAGGGGTCGAAGCGCTTCACTGCCTTCATCAGGCCGACGTTGCCTTCCTGGATCAGGTCGCCCACCGGCAGTCCGTAGCCGCTGTAGCCACGGGCGATGTGCACGACGAAGCGCAGGTGCGACAGCACCAGCTGGCGGGCAGCCTCAAGGTCGGCCTGCGAGCGAAAGCGCTCGGCGAGCGCGCGCTCCTCGTCGCGGTCGAGGACGGCAATACGGCTGACCCGCTCGAGATAGGCGTCGAGGCTTCCGAGGGGGCCGGCGAGTGCAGGGTCGCCATAGCGGGCGACCAATGCGGTTCTGGTCATGCAATCTCCCGTGGCTTGGATGGGCATTTTAGCAGTCGAGGGCTTAGAGTGCTAACGGGGGCCGGAGTTCCCCCCGGGAAAGGGTCGATTCGCTCTTTCAGGACAAGAGCTTACGCGGCTCGCGGGCTTCCGGAATCCCTCTTCCGGGGGGCCGCGGACAGACAAGGGAGCGGCCGGGGCGGGCGCGACCTAGGGCGGTAACTCAGGCGGCGCGTTTGGCGCTACAGTCCTCCCCCGCTCAAAGCCTTCAGCACCCGTTCGAGTAAGAAAAATGCAGGGGGTTCCCATGACCGCAAGCCTCGTCTCCGGCGTCGCCTCGCTGTGGCTGCCGATCCTGCTCTCGGCCGTGATCGTCTTCGTCGCGAGCTCCATCATCCACATGGGGCCGCTCTGGCACCGTGGCGACTTCCCGCGGATGCCGCAGGAAGCGGAAGTGCTGAGTGCGCTGCGGCCGCTCGCGATTGCGCCCGGGGACTACTTCATCCCGCGCGCCCCGGGCATGGCCGAGATGCGCGCGCCCGAATTCAAGGACAAGTTGCAGCGCGGGCCGGTGGTCGTGATGACCGTACTTCCCAACGGCATGATCAATATGAACCGAAGCCTCGCGCAGTGGTTCGTGTTCCTGATCGTGGTGGGGATTTTCGTGGCCCTCGTGACCGGCCAGACCCTGCCCATCGGCACTGCCTATCCGCGCGTCTTCAAGGTTGCCGGCATCGTCGCCTTCATCGGGTATTCGCTCGCGCTGTGCGAGCTGTCCATCTGGTACCGGCGCTCCTGGAGCCTGACGCTGAAGGCGGCCCTGGACGGAGTGATCTACGCCGGCCTCACGGCAGGCACTTTCGGGTGGCTGTGGCCGCGCTGACGGGAAGCGGCGCGCCGCGCCGCTGCCGGCATGCGGGAGGGCCCGGCCGAGGAGTGCGTCACGCGCGGCGCGTGTTATGACCGTGCGTGCGGTAAGTACGGATGCGAGGCCCCGCCATGCGCGCGAAAACCTCGCAGTACGTCACGGCTGCATGACATATGGGATGGTCTGATAGACTCATGAAAAGCCGGGGGGCGAGGCACAGTTCGATGGATCACGGTCGCTGTTTGAGGCTTGGAGCAGCCACCTGCCTGTTGCTCATCGCTGCAGTCTCGCAAGCCGCCGTGCCCCAGGGGATGGCGGTGCGCACGCACCTGAAGTACGCCGGCCGCGCCTCGCTCGCCGAGCCCGCGCTGCGCTCGAGCGCCGCACTGGTGCTCGACACGACGCACTCCTCGGTGCTGTATTCGCGCCGCTCCGATATCCCGATGCCGATCGCCTCGATCACCAAGCTGATGACGGCGCTCGTGGTCATGGAGGCCGGCCAGCCGCTCGATGAGAGGCTCACTGTCACCGACGCGGACCGCAGCCTCGGCAAGGGCGCCTTTTCGCGCCTCGTGCCCGGGACGGAGCTGTCGCGCGGCGATCTCATGCACCTGGCGCTGATGGCTTCGGAGAATCGCGCGGCACACGCGCTCGGCCGCAACTACCCCGGCGGTGTCGCCGCTTGCGTGGCGGCGATGAACGCCAAGGCCCGCGAGCTCGGGATGAGCAGCGCGCATTTCGTCGAGCCCACCGGTCTTTCCGACGAGAACGTCGCGAGCCCCGCCGACCTCTCCAAGCTGGTCATGGCCGCCGCCCAGGTTCCGGTGATCGGCGAGTACTCGACCGCCACGGACTACGTCGTCGAGGTCGGTCGGCGCCTGCTGCACTATCGCAACACCGATTCGCTCGTCAGCCAGCCGGACTGGAAGATCGTGGTGCAGAAGACCGGCTACATCTCGGAAGCCGGCCGTTGCCTGGTGATGCAGACCGTGATCGAGGACCGCACTGTGGTCATCGTGCTGCTCAACTCCTTCGGCAAGCGCACCCGGGTCGCCGATGCACGCCGCGTGCGCCGCTGGGTGGAGTCGACGCTCATGCACGCCACCCAGACTGCCGCCACCACCACCTAAGCGTACGGCGATCGCGCGCACGGCGCTCAGGCGCGCGGCTCAATGCTGCGCAGGTGCCGGGCCGCCGAGATCCAGGCCCCGAGCCATCCCAACATCGCGCCGCCGCCGAGCAGTGCGGCGACGTCCTGCTGCGTCGGTCCGCGCAGCGCAAAACGGCTGCCGTACAGCCGCGCCAGGGTCGCCACCGGCTCGCCGAGCACCGCGATGGCGAGCGCGATGAGCCCCCATGCGAGCAGCGCCCCGCCCAGACCGTAGAGCATGCCGGTGTACAGGAACGGCCGGCGCACGAACGCGTTCGAGCCCCCGACCAGCTTGGTGACCTCGATCTCCGCGCGGCGCGCGGCGATCTCCAGACGGATGGTATTGCCGACCACCGCCAGCACGCCGACGCCCAGCAGCGCCGCGGCGATCAGCAGCAGCCGGCGCAGCAACTCCAGTATGGCGTTGAAGCGCAGCACCCATTCGGCGTCGATCTGCACCACGTCGACCTCGGGCCAGGCGCTGAAGTAACGGCGCAGCGAATCTAGCGCTGCCGGCGAGCTGTCCTCGGGGCGCGGCCGCACGTGCAGCACGTGCGGCAGCGGGTTGTCCTTGAGCGCCGCGAGCGCATCGCCAAATCCGGAGTAGGTGCGGAAGTCCTGCAGTCCCTGGTCGGCGGAGATGAGCTGCACCGCCGCGACCTCGCGGCGCTGCTGCGCCACCTGCGCAAGCTGCTGGGCCTTGGCGAGCGGCACGTCGGTGTGCAGGTACACCGACAGGTCGACGGCGTTGACGAAATTGCCGCTCGCCGCCTGCGCGTTGGTGACGAACAGCCGCAGCGCCGCCGGCAGCGCCAGCGCCAGCGCGATCACCAGCAGCGTCAGCAGCGTCGCCAGCGGCGCGCGCGCCAGCCTGCCGACCGAGCCGAGCAGCGCCTGCAGGTGCCGCCCCACTCCGACCACCAGGCTCATCGCGTCGCCACCACGGAGGGCAGTGCATCGGCCGCGGCGCCGCCCTGCAGCCGGCCGTTCTCGAGCACCAGGACGCGCTGGGCGAACTCGCGCACCAGGTGATGATCGTGCGTGGCGATCACCACCGTCACGCCGACGTCCTGGAAGCGCCTGAACAGCCGCATCACCTCGAGCGACAGGTCGGGGTCGAGGTTCCCGGTCGGCTCGTCCGCAATCAGCAACGGCGGCTTGCTGATCACCGCGCGTGCAATGCCGACACGCTGCTGCTCGCCGACCGACAGCTCCTGCGGCAGCGCGCGCTCCTTGCCGAGCAGCCCCACCTGGTCGAGGGCGGCGCGCACGCGCTTGTCGATCTCCTTGAGCGGCGTGGCCGCCACCGCCAGCGGCAGCGCCACGTTGTCGTACACCGGGCGGTCGGCGAGCAGCTTGTGGTCCTGGAACACCACGCCGATGCGGCGGCGGAACGCGGCGATGTGCCGCGCCTTGAGCGTCTGGGTATTGCGGCCGTTCACCACCACCGCGCCGCGCGTCGGCCGCTCGAGCAGCGCGATGAGCTTGAGCACCGTGCTCTTGCCGGCGCCCGAGCGCCCGGTGAGAAACACCATCTCGCCGGTAAGCACCTCGAAACTCACGCTGTTGAGCGCCTCGCGTCCGTTGGCGTAGCGCTTGCTGACGCGGTCGAAGACGATCATGGCTGCACGTCTGGCGCCGCGCCGGCCGCGGGCTCCTCGCCCCCCTCGACCAGCGCGGCGGCAAAGGCCGCCGGATCGAACTCGCCGAAGTCCTCAGGCGCCTCGCCGATGCCGATGTAGCGGATCGGGATCCTCAGGCTGTTCGCGATGGCAATGACGATGCCGCCCTTGGCCGTGCCGTCGAGCTTGGTGAGCACCAGCCCGGTGACGCCCACCGCCTCGGTGAACTCGCGCGCCTGGGTCAGCGCGTTCTGCCCCTGGTTGGCGTCGAGCACCAGCAGCACCTCGTGCGGCGCGCTCGCATCGAAGCGCTGGATGACGCGCCGGACTTTCTTCAGCTCCTCCATCAGGTGCGACTGGTTGTGCAGCCGCCCGGCCGTGTCGGCGAGCACCACGTCGGTGGCGCGCGCCCGCGCCGCCTGCAGCGCGTCGAACACCACCGCCCCCGGGTCGGCGCCAGGCGCCTGGGCGGCGAAATCGGCGCCGCTGCGCTGCGCCCACACCTCGAGCTGCTCGATGGCGGCGGCGCGAAACGTGTCGCCGGCGGCGAGCAGCACCGACAGCCCCTGCGCGCCGTAGCGGCGCGCGAGCTTGCCGATGGTGGTGGTCTTGCCGGAGCCGTTGACGCCCACCACCAGGATCACGAACGGCCGGTGGGCGCGGTCGATCGTCAGCGGCCGGGCGCACGGCGCGAGAATGTCCACGATGCTGGCGCGCAGCGCCGCGATCAGCGCGCCGACGTCGGTGAGCTCGCGGCGCGCCACGCGCGTGCGCAGCTCGGCGAGAATGCGCTCGCTTGCCTGCACGCCCACGTCGGCGCTGATCAGGCGCGTCTCGAGCTCTTCGAGGATCGCCGCATCGATCTGCCGACCGCGCAACAGGTCCGCAAGGTCGTAGCTGAGCCAGGAATTGCCGCGGTTCAGCCGCTGGCGCAGCCGGCGCAGAAACCCCGGACGATCTTCGGTCGCAGTCGGTGCTGCGGGCGCACGGCGGAACATGCGGGCATTGTAGCGGGCGAGCCAGAAGGGCGGCCGATGTGCCGTCTCTTGGGCCCCAGCGCCCTAGTTCCGCGAGCGTTTTAAGGCTGAATCACGCTCGGGATGCTGATGAGGATCTCCTGTCCGTTCGAGGCGGCGAAGCTGATCGCCTCCCCCTGCATTTCCGCGGTCACGGCCGGCACCACGTCATCGATGATCGATCCATGGTCGCCCTCGATGAAGTTCACGTAGGCCCGGAAGCCGTTCGGATTGAGCAGCGGTCCGGGCGCGGCCGGAGCGGCAATGCGCGTCAGAGCACCCGCCGCACCCGCGGGTCCGTAGGGCGACGCGGTGATCAGGGCCTGTGTGGCGGAATTCGGCACCACCTGGTCCGGGCAGCCGTTGGCGGGCGAGCTTGCAGTGCAGCTCGCCGGCGGTGGCGTGCTGCCCACGACCTGCAGCAGGTGGATCGGATGCTGCGCGGTGGCGAGCGAGATGTAGTTGATCGGGTCACCCGCGTCGATGACCGTCTGCGAGTCGCGGAAGAACTGCGCGTACAAGGTGGTACCGGGCGTCAGACCCTGCGCCTCGAGCCCGGCGTTGATCTCGGGGGCGAACGATGGCGAGTTGATGAGCAACGTCGACAGCTTGCCACCGGGGTTGGCAAGCGTGCCGGTGCTGACATCGCTCGCCGGAACGACGCCGAGGAACACGCCGCCGACGATGGCACCGAGGGAGTGTCCGAGGTAGTGGGTGTGTCCCGCGACGAACGGGGTGATACCCCCGGCGTTGGCGACGGTCGCGCCGGCCACCGAGCGCTCGAACGTGATGAGATCCGCCGCTCCCTCGCGGTTGTTGTCGCGCGAAGTCAGCAGGCTCGTCAGGTTGATGAAGTGCGAGCCCGAAGGATCGATGGTGCCCGGAGTGATCAGCTCGAGATCGAAGGTGCGCTCGATCGACGTCTGACCCGCCGGCAACCCCAAACCCGCATAGAGAGGGTTCGCCGCACTGGCATAGAGAGGATCCTTGGTGTTCGTCACGCCGTGCAGCGGCAGGTCGATCGCCACCACGGCAAAGCCGGCATCGGCGAAGGAATCCGCGACCGCCAGCATGTCCTCGCGGTTGCGCGTGATGCCGTGCTGGAAGATCAGCACCGGCCAGGGCGCTGTGGCGCCGGCCAGCACGGCCAGCGACTTCGCGTTCGGCACCGTCGCCAGCACCGGGATCAGCAGGCTCTGCGTCGCTACCGGCAGCGGGTTGAAGCGCGTCACGAAGGTGCTCGACGGATCGAGCGGGAAGGGCGGCGCCTGCCACGAGCCGGTGAGCGGCGCGCTCTTGCTCAGGTAGTACGGGATGTTGAGCGCGCCGACGTAAATGTCCGAATGACCGGGCAGCACGGGATCCGCCGCGCTGGTCGGCAGGCCGGTGGCGTTCAGCTTGAGCGTCGACGGCCTGGTGGTGGCCGACAGCAGCTCGAGCGTGTCGGTCGTCGACTCGGTCGTGAAGCTGAAGGTGAGCACGATGTTGGCCGGGTTGAGGTGCAGCGCCTGCGCGATCTGCAGATGCGCGCCGGTCAGTTGGCAGATGCCGTTCAGCGTCGGGTCGGTGATGCTCGGGCAGGTGGGGCCGCCGGCGAGCGCGCTCTTGATGGCGGCGTAATCGACATCCGGCACTGCGGGGTTGCCCGAGGTATCGGTGATGCCGTTGGTCAGGATCACCAGATAGCCGGTGCCGGTCTTGCAGTTGGCGCCGAGGAACGCGCCGCCGCTGATGCAGGTGCTCGGCATCAGCGGGTGCTGCGGGGTGATCTCGAGGATGGTGGCACCGACCAGCGCATCGGTGGCGAGCGCGGCGGTGAAATCCGTACCGATGGTGAGCGGCGCGCCCAGCACGCCGGTCGTCGCCTTGGTCTCGTTGTCGGTAGTGACCGGCACGACGATGACCGAAGCGGCAGTGAAGGAGGCGGGATTCAGCGCGCCGCCAAAGCGCTCGCGGATCACCGCGGTGGTCGAGAAGCCATCGAGCGCGTTCACCGCCGCCTGGTTGGGCAGCAGGGCGTTCGCCGGCTGGATGTTGAGGGTGCCGTCGGTGGAGCCGGCGAAATACAGGTCCGTCGGATACGGCAACACGCCCGCGGCCGGCTGGAACAGCGCGGTACTCGAGGTCGGCTGTTCCGGTGGCGTCGAGCCGCCGGGATTGCCGTTGAGCAAGGTGAGGTCAGACGGGCCGATGGTGCCGCGGCCGCCGGACCCACAACCACCGATGAGAAACGCGGCCGCCAGGACGCCCGCGGTGATGATTCTTTTCATATCCCCCTTTTCCCGCCGGGGCTGTTCAGCGCTCCTGGACGAGGCAAGCTAGAGTACGCTCCCGGCGAGAATAGTGGCAAGGTGCGACGGCGTAAGGACGCGAGCGCGCTCAAGGTGATCTCTCGCAAGTCAGCCAAGCGCGCCGGCGCGGCGCCGCGCCGCGCCGCGCACGCACGGGTACTGCGCATCATCGGCGGCACGTGGCGCGGCAGGAAGCTGCGTTTCCCGGCAGCGGCCGCGATACGGCCGACCCCCGACCGCGTGCGCGAGACGCTGTTCAACTGGCTCGGCGCGGCAACCGCAGGGGCGCGCTGCCTCGATGCGTTCGCCGGCAGCGGCGCTCTCGGGCTCGAGGCGCTGTCGCGCGGCGCCGCGCATGTTACCTTCATCGAGCAGGAGGCCGCGGCCGTCGCGGCGTTGCGCGAGCGGCTCGCGGAATGGGGCGCGGGCAATGCCCTGGTGGTGCGCGCGGACGCGCTGCGCCACCTGGCTGCGCCGCCCGCCCACCCATACGACATAGTGTTCCTCGATCCGCCATTTGCGGCGGGACTGCTGGCGCGCGCGGCGGCGCTGCTCGAGCACGGCTGGCTGCGCGAGGGTGCCCTGGTCTACGTGGAATGTGCGGCCCGCGAACCCCTGCCGTCGCTGCCGGCGAGCTGGCAGCCGCTCAAGGCGAAGCAGGCCGGCGAGGTCGGTTATCATCTGTTCGCGCACGCTGCGCGGGGAGTCACGCGGGCCGTATGAGAAGCAACGCCGTCTATCCGGGCACGTTCGATCCGATCACCAACGGGCACCACGACCTGGTACGCCGCGCCGCCGGCATCTTCGATCGCGTCATCGTCGCCATCGCCGCCAACAGCAACAAGACGCCGATGTTCACGCTGGAGAAGCGCGTCGAGCTGGCGCGCCGCGTGCTGCAGGATCTTGCCAACGTCGAGGTGCACGGCTACGCCGGCCTGACGGTCGAGTTCGCACAGCAGTACCCCGGAGCGGTGATCGTGCGCGGGCTGCGCGCGGTTTCCGATTTCGAGTTCGAGTTTCAGCTTGCCAACATGTCACGCCATCTCGACCGTAATTTCGAGACCGTGTTTCTCACGCCCCAGGAGCAGTTCACGTTCATCTCCTCGAGCCTGGTGCGCGAGATCGCGGTGCTCGGCGGCGACGTGAGCCGCTTCGTCCACCCGATCGTCGAGGCGGAGCTGAAGAAGATGCGCCGGAGGTGACGCGGCGCCGCCTGGGCCGCACGCGCGGCAGGCGCACGCGCTGCGCCGGCGGCGGCAGCTGCCCGGCGCGCTCGAGCTCGAGCGCGCGCCACAGGTACCAGGCCGCCGTGCTGCGGTACGGCCGCCAGCGCTCGCCCCAAGCGGCGAGCACCTGCGGGCGCGGCAGCTTTCTCAGGCCATAAGCGGCGCGAAAGCCGCTGCGCACGCCGAAATCGTCCACCGGCAGCACGTCCGGCCGCCCCAGCCGGAACATGAGCAACATCTCCACCGTCCAGCGGCCGATGCCGCGCACCTGGGTCAGCCGCGCGACGATCTCCTCATCGCCCAGCGCGAGGAGCGCGGCGGCCTCGGGCACGAGGGCGGCGAGGGTCTTATCAGCCAGGTCGCGCAGCGCTGCCACCTTGGCGAACGAGAAGCCTGCCGCACGCAGGCTGCGCTCGGAGGCCGCGAGCACCATCTGTGGAGTCGGGAATGCGCCCTGGCCACAGCCGTCGATGAAGCGCTTGAGGATGGTGTTGGCCGCCGTGCCGTTGAGCTGCTGGTGCGCGATGGCCTGGGCGAGAGCCTGAAACGGATGGCACTCGCTTTCCGGCTCGAGCAAGCACGGGCCAACGGCGTGAATCAGGCCGGCGAGCACCGGGTCTGCAGAGGACAGATGCGCGAGGATGTGCTGGCTCACGGATTCGTCGGGAGGATTTGAAGACGGCGGGTACGCGGCTACTTCTGGCAGGAGGGACAATAGTAAGTTGAGCGCTTCCCCTGGACCAGCGCGCGCACCGGTGTGCGGCAGCGCCGGCAGGGCCGGCCGCGGCGCTCATAAACGTACAGCCGCTGGCGGAAATAACCGGGCGCGCCGTCGGCGCCGAGATAATCGCGCAGCGTCGTGCCGCCGGCACGGATGGCCTGGGCGAGGACCGCGCGCACCGCACGCACCAGCCGCGCGGCATCCGCGCGGGAGAGTGTGTGTGCCTGCCGGCGGGGGCGGATGCGCGCCCGGAACAGCGCCTCGCTCGCGTAGATGTTGCCCACGCCGACCACCAGGCGGCTGTTCATGACCAGTTGCTTGATGGCGATGCGCCGGCCGCGGGTGATGCGCCACAGGTAATCCGCATCGAAGGCCGCGGAGAAGGGCTCGGGCCCGAGGTTCGCCAGCAGCGGATGCGCGCGCGGGTCGCCGCTCGTATAGAGAAGGCTGCCGAAGCGGCGCGGATCGTTGAAGCGCAGCGCCAGCCCGGAATCGAGGACCAGGTCGAAATGGTCGTGGGTGAGGCGCGGGGTACCGGCGGGCACGGCGCGCAGATTGCCCGACATGCCCAGATGCACGAGCAGCGTGCCGGACTCGAGTCGCAGCAGCAGGTACTTGGCGCGCCTTCCGGCGCGCAGGATGCGCTGCCCGGCGACCTGCTCAGGCAGCTCGGCGGGCACCTTCCAGCGCAGGCGCGGCTCGTACACGGTGAGAGCGGTGATCCGCCGGCGCCGCACGTACGGCACCAGGCCGCGACGCGTCGTCTCGACCTCGGGCAGCTCGGGCAAGCGCGCCTTCGCTTCCGCCCGCGCCTACTTGATCTTGGATTCCTTGTAGGGGACGTGCTTGCGCGCCACCGGGTCGAACTTGCGTACTTCCATCTTGTCCGGATGCAGCCGCTTGTTCTTGGTCGTGACGTAGAAGTGACCGGTGCCGGCGGAGGACAGCAGCTTGATCTTGTCGCGCATGTTGGGAGAACTCCTTCCGGGCGTGCGCTAGAGCTTGCGCCCCTGGGCGCGCAGCTCCGCGATCACCTTGTCTATGCCCTTCTTCTCGACCGTGCGCATGCCGCTCGTCGTCAGGCGCAGCGTCACCCAGCGCTTCTCGGTCTCCACCCAGAAACGCTGCGTGTGCAGGTTCGGCAGGAAGCGGCGGCGCGTGCGGTTATTCGCGTGGGAAACGCGATTGCCCACCGCGGGCTTCTTGCCAGTGACTTCACAGACTCGGGACATACGAATAGTCCTGGAAATTCAATAGCTTGATCGGGCGGAAGACTCTTCCCCCGCCTGCCGGGCCGGGCTTTATACCAGCCCGGCCGCCCGATCACAAGAAGTCGACCGTCGCCGCAGGGCCTCGGATAGGCGGAATTGCGTGGCAGCGCCTGCGGGAACGGCGTAGGGTCGCGCTCCCGGCCGAGCTTGGGGGGCTGCCTTGCGCACCTGCTCGAGCCTAACCACCCACACCAATTGAAACATCCAGGAGATTCCTATGCGTCTGACTCAAGCTATCTGCGCCTCCGCGGCGCTGCTGGTTGCGACCACGCTGACCACCACGACGGCGCTCGCCGACGGCCGCGATTGGAGCGATGGACCGGTGCTCAATGTCGCCTCCATCCGCACCGTCGACGGCCACTTCGACGACTACATGCACTGGCTGGCGACGAGCTTCAAGAAGCAGTCGGAGGCGGCCAAGAAGGCGGGCCTCATCATCGACTACTCGGTAGTCGTGGTGGAAGCGCGCGGAGCGAACGACCCGGATGTCCTGTTGATCACCACCTACAAGAACTGGGCGGCACTCGATCACCTCGGCAGCAGATTCGATGCGCTCCTTGCCCAGACCGAGGGTTCGGTAGACAAGGCCAACCAATCCGAGGTCGATCGCGCCAAGATCCGCACTGTGCTCGGCTCGCGGACCGAGCAGGTCGCCGTCCTCAAGTAAGCAAGGCGCAGAAGCTTCCACACGGATAGCCCGGCGGGCGGCTCTCAAGCCATCTGCCGGTGCCTTCCAGGCGCGCGCGGCGCGTCGTGGTCGCTTCACGGACCAAGCGAATTTCCATCCACGTTCGGGAGACTCTATATGCGTCTGACTCAAGGTATCTGCGCCGCAGCGGCGCTGCTCGTTGCGACCACGCTCACCAGCACGACGGCACTCGCCGACGGCCGCGACTGGAGCGATGGACCGGTGTTGAATGTCGCCTCCATCCGCACGGTGGACGGCCATTTCGACGATTACATGCACTTCCTGGCGACGACCTTCAAGAAATCGCAGGAAGCGGCCAAGAAGGCCGGGGTCATCCTCGACTACTCGGTGATCGTGGTGGAAGCGCGCGGCCCGAACGACCCGGACATCCTGCTGGTCACCACCTACAAGGACTGGGCAGCACTCGATCATCTGGGCAGCAAGTCGGATGCGATCAGCGCGCAGGTCGAGGGCTCGGTGCAGAAGGCCGCCCAATCCACAGCCGAACGCAACAAGATCCGCACGATCCTCGGCGCGCGGACCGAGCAGGTAGCGATCCTCAAGTAAGCACGGGAGCCAAGCCCGTTGCGGCGACACACCGGCGGGCGGACCTTGAGTGGCCGCCCGCCGGTGCCTGCGCATGGTCCAGAATTGCGCGCATGCTTAGGCAGCGCGCGTGGCTGCGACGGCGGAAGTAATAACGAGGAGATCTTATGAACCGTATACGAGAGTCATCGTGGGTCGCACTGACAGCCCTTGCTCTGAGCGGCGCCGCGGCGCTGGTCTCCACGGCGGATGCGGCAGGCCCCAAGGATGCCAAGGCTGCGATCGAGGCCCTTACCCAGCGCTTCGTGGCGGCGTTCAACGCCAAGGACGTCGACTCCATCATGAAGCTCTACGCACCCGGTCCACAGTTGTTCGTCTTCGACGTCAGCCCGCCGCGGGAGATCGTCGGTTGGGACAACTACCGAAAGGACTGGCAGGAGCTATTCGCGGCCTCCCCGGGCGCGGTCAAGTTCTCAGTATCGGACCTCGTGATCAGCGCCGCCGGTACGGTCGCCTACAGTCACCGCATCGACCACGCACAGTTCACGCAGCAGGACGGCTCGAAGCACGAGCTCGTGCTGCGGGTGAGCGACGTGTATCGCAGGGTCCACGGCGAATGGCTGATCGTGCAGGAGCACGTGTCCGTTCCGGTGGATCTTGCGACCGGCAAGCCCGACCTGATGTCGAAGCCCTGAGGCCGCGCGCCGAGCGCGCTGCCATCCCTCACTTGACGGCGCGGTAGACCTCCTTACCGTCTGAATTCAGCATTGTGATAGCCGGCGTTCCGCTCGCGTCGACGCCAATACGGATGCGCGGATGACCCTGCACGTCCGAAATCACGAGCTGCGCGTTATGGTCTTCGTCGAGCAGTGCGATGCGTCGAACACCCTGGCTTGACTCATTCGCGGGCTCATAGGGTTGACGATCGAAGACCTCGAAACCGGCGTGCCAGTGTGCGCCACCAGGGCTCTCCTGCTTGACGATCCTGACTCCGTCGGTTGGCTGGTATGTGTAGTCAAAAGTCATGTTGGCGACGTCCTGGTCGCGAAGCTTGGTAAGAACCAAGCCGCCGGTCTCGTGTCCGTTCACGTCATAGAACACCAGGCCCGCTTCATCGTGGATGCTGCGCTCGAGCACCTTGCCGCGGACCTCGACGTCAGGAAAACGGGCGCTGTTGGCAATGACGAGACGGGTCTTCCCATTGGCATCGACCACATTGATGCGTTGCACAGTCAGTGTGTCGAATATGGTCGGCGCCCGAGGCGACGGTGTCTTGGCCTCCGCAACCGGCAAGGGGAGATAGGGTTTTACCAGCAAGCCCCACACGCCGAGTGCGAGAAATGCGAGCAGCCATTGGGTCAAGCGCGGCGTCGAGCGAAGGGAAGCGATCATGGCGGGCTCCTCTCTCTGGAGGAGCATCCAGTTTACGATCCGACGTGAGACCGGGCTACAAGAGCCTCAAAGAAGTCCCGCTTCGGAGAACGAGTAGCAAACCCCGTCGCCGATGATGAAATGATCGAGCACGCGCACGTCGACGAGTGCGAGCGCCTCCTTCAGCCGGCGCGTGATGAGCTCATCCGCCTGGCTCGGCTCGAGCACCCCGGACGGGTGGTTGTGGGCGAAGATCAGCGCCGCGGCGTTGTGCAGCAGCGTCTGGCGCAGCACTTCGCGCGGATGCACACCGGCGCGGTCGATGGTGCCGCGGAACAGCTCCTCGAACGCGATCAGCCGGTGACGGTTGTCGAGATACAGGCAGCAGAAAACCTCGTAGGGGCGATCACGCAGCTGCGCCAGCAGGAAGGTGCGCGTCGCCTCCGGGGCGGCGAGCGCCGGTCCGCTGCGCAGCGCTTCGCGAAAATGCCGCCGCGCGAGCTCCACGGCGGCCTTGAGCACGGCGAAGCGCGCCGGTCCGATCCCCGCTTGCGTGAGGCAGCGCGGCGGCTCGGCATTCAGCAGGTTACGCAGCGAGCCGAACTCGCAGATCAGCGTGCGCGCCAAGTCCACCGCCGAGCGACCCCGTACTCCTGAGCCGAGCAGCAACGCCAGCAGCTCCGCGTCCGAGAGCGCGTGCGCGCCGCGTTCGAGCAGCTTCTCGCGCGGCCGCTCTGCGCCCGGCCAGTCCCGGATGCTCATGCCGCAGTGTAAGGAGACGGCCGGCCGCTCCGGCAGGGGGAGAAAGCGCTGCGTATAACGGGATTTTCTCATGACGTTTGGTTCTAAGGGGGCGTGCGCCGGTGCGCGTGCCGCGAAACGCGGGGCGCCGTCGCACTTTTCCCACGCCGCTTTGCACCGTGCCGCGGAGCCGGTGCGATAATGGCGGTAAGGCGAGGCCGTTACTCCCATGCAAGGCAAACACATCCTCCTCGGCGTCACCGGCGGCATCGCCGCCTACAAGAGTCCGGACCTGGTGCGGCGGCTGCGCGAGCGCGGCGCCGAAGTGCAGGTCGTCATGACGCAGGCGGCCGGCCGCTTCGTGACCGCCACCACCTTCCAGGCCGTCTCGGCCCGCGACGTGCGCAGCGAGCTGTGGGACGCGGCGGCCGAAGCGGCCATGGGACACATCGAGCTCGCCCGCTGGGCCGACCTGGTGCTGGTCGCGCCGGCGAGCGCGGACTTCCTCGCGCGCCTCGCGGGCGGGCAGGCCGACGACCTGCTCGCGACGCTGTGCCTGGCGACCCAGGCGCCGATCGCCGTGGCGCCAGCCATGAATCACATCATGTGGGCGAACGCCGCGACACGCGCCAACGTCGCGACGCTCACCGCGCGCGGCATACACGTTCTCGGCCCGGGGGAGGGTGATCAGGCCTGCGGCGAGAGCGGCCCGGGCCGCATGCTCGAGCCGCTGGACCTGGCGGAGCGCGCCGCCACGCTGCTCGGGCGCCCGCCCGGTGCGCTCGCCGGGCGGCGCGTGCTCATCACCGCGGGACCGACGCGCGAGCGCATCGACCCGGTGCGCTTCATCAGCAACCGCAGTTCGGGAAAGATGGGTTTCGCCGTGGCACAGGCGGCGCGCGAGGCGGGCGCGAGCGTGGTACTGGTGGCAGGTCCGGTGAGTCTGGCGACTCCTGCGCAGGTGGCGCGCGTTGACGTCGAGAGCGCCGCCGACATGCTCGCGGCCGTGCTGCGCGAGCTGCCCGGCACCGACGTATTCATCTCAACCGCCGCGGTCGCCGACTACCGCCCGGCGCGCGCTGCCGAACAGAAGATCAAGAAGAGCGCCGAGACGCTCGAGCTCGCCATGCAGCGCACCACCGACGTGCTGGCAACGGTGGCCGCGCGCGCCGATCGCCCGTTCGTGGTTGGCTTTGCCGCCGAGACCGAGGCGGTGGAGAGCAACGCGCGCGCCAAGCTGCTGCGCAAGAATCTCGACATGATCGCGGCCAACGAGGTCGGTCACGACAAGGCGTTCGATTGCGAGGATAACCAGCTCATCGTGTTGAGCCGTGGCGCGCGCCACGAGCTGCCGCGCGCCGACAAGCTCGCCCTGGCGCGCGGACTCATGGGGCTGATCGCACACGAGCTCGCCGCGCGCGGCGCGGCGCGCAAGCGCGGCACGGCGCTCGCTTGAGCGCGGCGCCGCCCGCCCGCCGCGCCCTCAGAGTGCGCATCCTCGACCCACGCCTGGGGCGGGAGTTCCCGTTGCCGCAGTACGCGACCGGCGGCTCGGCCGGTCTCGACCTGCGCGCCTGCCTCGATGCGCCGCTGCCGCTCGCCGCAGGCAGTGCCGAGCTCATTGCGACCGGCCTCGCGATCCACCTCGACGATCCCGGGCTTGCCGCGGTGATCCTGCCGCGCTCGGGTCTGGGTCACAAGCACGGCATCGTGCTCGGCAACCTCGTCGGGCTCATCGATTCGGACTACCAGGGACAGCTCATGGTGTCCTGCTGGAATCGCGGCGCGCAGCCGTTCACCATCCGCCCGGGCGAGCGCATCGCGCAGCTCGTGGTGGTCCCGGTCGTGCAGGTGCAGCTCGAGGTCGTGGAGGATTTCGCGGCGTCGCAGCGCGGCGCCGGCGGCTTCGGGCATTCCGGCCGGCACTGACAGCGCCTAGGGCAGTGCGCACGGCGTACCGCTCCCGCCTCGCGCCGCTGCGGCGAGCGCACTCGCCGCTCACTGCGTGTGGATGGTGTGCAACTCGCGGTAGCGCTCGATGTCGACCTGGAACTGCGTGCGCAGATCGCTCTCCTGCTGACTCTCGGCGCTCAGCGCGTTGCTCTGCTCGCGCAGTTCGTTGACCGTACGCACCAGGTTTTCCGCCAGATCATCGGGCATGCGCCCCGCATTGGCGCGCGCGCTGTAGGGACGAAAAGTCAAGGCGCTGGTCTGCAGGGCGGCGAGTCGCACGCGCAGGCCCTCGACGTACTGCTCGGCGGCCGCGCGCTGCCCCTTGAGCTGGTCGAGCCGCACGTCGCGCAGCGCCTCGATGTCCTTGACCGAGGTATAGGTCGAGACCAGGAACGCGTCGTGCTGCTTCTGTTTCATCAGCGCGGCGCGCTTGCGCTCCTCGGTGGCGAGCTGCTCGGGGCTCTTCTGCGCGTCGAGATGCCCGACCTCCAGCCCCTGGGAGTTGAGGACCGTGCGGTCCTGGTTGGCGTACTGCGGCGGTATGTGGTCGCCGTAGTGCACTATTCCCTGCTCGTCGACCCAGCGGTAGGCGATCCCCTTGGACGAGGAGTCCTTCGGATCGGCGTGCGCAACCGCCACACCGAGGGTGGCGGCAACGAGCAGCCCGAGAACGGCCAGGCGCGGGGGGTAGGCGGCCATACGTTCATATATTCCGGCGGCAGCTGCCCGGCTGGCAAGCTCAGTGAGCGCCGTAGCGCCGCCGGTAGGTGCGCAGGGCTGTGAGCTGTTCGTCAGAAATGCGTGTCCGGCCGTCCGCGGGGTGCGCCAACGCCTCGATCAGGTCGTCGAGTGTGACGATGCTCACACAGCGCAACCCCTGCTGCTCGAGCTCCTGCACGGCGGTCAGGTCCCCCTGGCCGCGCTCCTGGCGGTCGAGGATCAGCGCGACGCCCACCGGTTGCGCACCCACCTCGCGGATGAGCTCGAGCGATTCGCGCACCGCGGTGCCGGCGGTGATCACGTCGTCGACGATCAGCACCCGCCCGGCGAGCGGCGCACCCACGACGCGACCGCCCTCGCCGTGGTCCTTGGCCTCCTTGCGGTTGAAGGCAAACGCGACGTTGCGGCCGTGCGCAGCGCACAGCGCGACGGCGGTCGCGGTTGCGAGCGCGATGCCCTTGTACGCCGGGCCGAACAGCATGTCGAAGCCGAGACCGGACGCGTCGATGGCGGCGGCGTAGCAACGACCGAGCGCCGCGAGCGACTCGCCGTCGCTGAACAGGCCGGCGTTGAAGAAGTACGGACTCTCGCGGCCGGACTTGAGGGTGAACGAGCCGAAACGCAGTGCGTTGCGTCGCAGGGCCAGGTCGACGAAGGTGAGCTGGTATTGCTGCATGTCTTATGATGCCCTGATGCGTGTCATCACCGTCAACGTCTGCGGCATACGCTCGGCGGCGGCGAAGGGATTGTTCCGGTGGCTGCGCCGACAAAAGGCGGACTTCATCTGCCTGCAGGAGACCAAGAGCCAGGAACACCAGCTCGCCGAGCACGACGTCAGGATCGCGGGCTACCACAGCTACTTCAGCGACGCCGAGCGCCGGGGTTATGCCGGGGTAGCGCTCTACACGCGCCACCAGGCCGATCGCGTGCTGCGCGGCTTCGGGGTGGATGAGTTCGACCGCGAGGGCCGCTACCTCGAGGTGCAGGTCGGCAAGCTGTCGGTGGTTTCGCTGTACCTGCCGTCCGGCTCCGCGGGCCCGCAGCGCCAGGCCTCCAAGGATCGCTTCTTGCAGGCCTTCGAGTCGCATCTGGCGAGTCTCAAGCGGCGGCGGCGCCACTACATCCTCAGCGGTGACTGGAACATCGCCCACAAGCCGATCGACTTGCGCAACTGGCGCGCCAACCAGAAGAACTCCGGTTTCCTGCCCGAGGAGCGCGCCTGGATGGACCAGCTGTTCGGTCCGACCGGTTACGTGGATGCGTTCCGCGAGGTGCGACCGCAGGCGCAGCTGTACACCTGGTGGTCCAACCGCGGACAGGCGCGCGCCAACAACGTCGGCTGGCGCATCGACTACCAGGTCGTGAGCGGCACGCTGGCCGGCAAGGCCCGCTCCGCCTCCATATACAAGCGACGTCGTTTCTCCGATCACGCGCCGCTGACCATGGATTACGATCTTTGAGCGCAGCATCAGGCGCGGCCCGCCCCGGCTTTCGCCAGGTGCTGGCGAGCCCGAAGATGCTCGCGATCCTCATCCTGGGCGCCGCGTCTGGTTTCCCCAACCAGATCACCGAGAGCGCGTTGCAGGCGTGGCTCAAGGATACCGGCGCTACCAATACCACCATCGGCATCCTGTCGTACGTGGCGTGGCCCTACCTGCTCAAGCCGCTGTGGGCGCCGTTCATCGACCGCTACCCGATGCCCTTCCTCGGCCGTCGCCGCGGCTGGATTCTCGCCATGCAGCTCGCGCTCGCGGCGAGCATCGCGGTGTTCGCGCTGCAGAACCCGGCCGCATCGCTCGCCCCGATCGCGGCCTGCGCGATCGCCGTCGTGTTTTTCTCGGCCACCCAGGACATCGCCATCGACGCCTACCGCACGGACATCTCCGCGCCGAGTGAGCGCGGGCTGGCGGCCGCCGCCGCCAATCTGGGCTATCGGCCGGCGGCCTGGCTGGCCTCGGCCTTCGCGCTCGTCGTCGCGGATCACTACGGCTACCGCGCGGCGTTCCTTGCGCTCGCGCTCATCATGCTGCTGTTCTGCATCGCCACTTTTCTCTCGCCGCCGTCCTACAACCGCTACCAGCCCAGCTCCCTGCGCGAGTCGGTGGTGGAACCGCTGAAGGAGTTGCTCGGCACGCCGAGCGCACTGACGCTGCTGCTCATCGTGCTGGTGTTCAAGGCCGGAGACGCGTTCGCCAACAAGCTCTTCACGCCCTTCATGATGGACGTGGGATTCAGCAAGACCGAGATTGCGGTGGTGGTCAAATCACTGTTCACCGCGAGCGCGGTGGCCGGTTCGGTGCTCGGCGGCGTGCTCATGGTGCGCCTCGGCCTGCTGCGCTCGATGCTGGCGTTCGGCGTCCTGGCGGCGATCAGCAACCTGCTTTACTGCATGCTCGCGGTCGCCGGCAAGAGCTATCCGATTATGGCCGCGGCGGTCGTGGTCGAGCACGTCGCCGGTGCCATGGGCGGCATCGCGCTGGTGGCCCTGATCATGGCGCTGTGCGATGCACGTTACAGTGCCTTCCAGTACGCCTTGCTGTCGGCGCTCGCGCTCCTGCCGCGCTATAGCCTCGGGTATCCGGCCGGCTGGATCGCCGACCACGGCGGCTGGTACTGGTACTACGTGGCGAGCTTCATCATCGCCCTGCCCGGTCTTGGGCTGGTGTGGTGGAACCGCCGCCACATCGACGCCCTCGATCGGCGCCGCGGGGACTCGTGAAGGCGCACGACACGACCGTCATCGATCTTGAGCGCGTGATCTGTCGGGTCGCAGACCTGGAGGCCTACGGGACACGCGCGTTCACCATCGGGCGCGGCGACTGGCCGCTGCGCGGGCTGGTGGTGCGTGCCGGCGCACAGCTGTGCGGCTACGTCAACCGCTGCCCGCACGCGGGCCACCCGCTGGATCTGATACCGGGGCGCTTTCTCACGGCCGACGGCACGCTCATCCTATGCTCCTCGCACGGCGCGCTGTTCGAGAAGGCGACCGGTTATTGCGTGGCGGGCCCGTGTGCCGGAGCGCAGCTGACGCCGGTGGCGCTGGAGATCCGCGCCGGCTACGTGCTGCTCGCCGCCGACGTCGAGATCCAGGGGCTGGCGGACGCGCCGCCGTAGCCGCGGCTCACTCGAACAGGTCGATGCTGTCGAGCGGACTTGCGCGCAGGTCGCGGTCCTCGCCGTAGGAGTCCGAGCCGCGCCCTTCCTCGTCGGTCGCCTCGACGTCCACGGAGCCCGACCAGTCCTCGGGTGCTTCGGCAGATTCGAGCGCACCGTCTTCCCACTGCGTCCGCCAGTCCTCGATGTCCATCTCCTCGACCGTGCCGTCGAAATACTGCATCTCGATGGTGCCGTCGTCATCGTCGTAAGCGACGACCTCGAACAACGCGCCGCCACTCAGACGGTACCAGTCGCCGATGCCCGGATGAGGAGTCGCCATCGCCGTCACCTCTTAAGATTCCGCGTGCGCTCTGCAATGATGTTGCGCCTCGCCTGTGAGGCTTTCAAGAAGATATTGTGACGATGCGCGGGACGCGCGGCGCGCCTCACACGCGGCGGAACGCCAGATCCCACACCTCGTGGCCGAGCCGCTGCCCGCGCCGCTCGAAGCGCGTCGGCGCGCGCTCCGCGGGCCGCGGCACGAAGGCGCCGTCGGCGGCGAGGTTCGCGAGTGCGGACTGGGCGGCGAGCGTCGCCAGCATCTCGTGTGCGTACGGCTCCCAGTCGGTCGCCAGGCGCAGCACGCCGCCGGCGCCGAGGCGGCTCGCGAGCAGCGCCGCGAACGCCGGCTGGATCAGGCGGCGCTTGTGGTGGCGCTTCTTCGGCCACGGATCGGGGAACAGGATGAGAATCTCCTCGAGCGAGCCGGGTGCGAGCTGCTGCTCCAGCACGTCCACCGCGTCGTGGCAGACGATGCGCACGTTGGCGAGCCCGCGCGCCTCGAGCGACAGCAGCAGCCGTCCGACGCCCGGCCGATGCACCTCGACGCCGAGAAAATCGCGTTCCGGGCGTGCGGCCGCCAGCGCCGCGAGGTTCTCGCCGTTGCCGAAGCCGATCTCGAGCGTGCGCGGCGCATCGCGCCCGAACAGCCCCGCCAGGTCGAGCACGGCTGCCGTGTAGTCGATGCCGTACCGCGGCCACAGCTCACTGAGCGCACGCTGCTGCGCCGCCGTGGTGCGTCCGGCGCGCAGCACGAACGAACGGATCGATCGCGGGTGTAGGGTCGCGTCCGCCATTTGTCGGCGGATCTTACAGCGCCCGCAGCCGGTGGCAGCGGTTGGTACGCTGCCTGCGCCCCAAGCGGACATCGCTGGTGTGCGTGCCTGCGTGGTATAAGCGCCCGGCCGTTCAAGGCATTACTTCGGAGGTGCCATGTCGAAGTGCGCTCTCGTGGCGGCGGTGACCGCCATGTCCGCGGTATCGCTGCTGGCGGCGACGGCCTACCCGCAGGAGCCGTCGCATCCGGACGAATCCGCGCACCCGACCGCGCACGCGGCCCAGACAGGTCCGACGCCGGCCGAGGTGTCGCAGCTGTGCCGCATCGACATCAGGGGCGATAAGAAAGAGCAGTGGATGCGCCTGCCGAAGGCGGAAAGTTCCGTGACGCAGCATCACCTGAACGTCGGCGGCAGGACGAGCGACTACACGGCCACCGCCGGCACGCTCATCGTGCGCGACGAGGAGGACAAGCCGTGGGCGAGCATCGGCTATGTCGCCTACGTGCGCCAGGGCGCGAAGGACGGCGGCGCACGCCCCATCACCTTCGCCTTCAACGGCGGACCCGGATCCTCCTCGCTATGGCTGCACATGGGAGTGCTCGGACCGCGGCGCGTCGTCGTCTCGGACCCCGATCCGACGCCGCCGGCGCCCTACAAGCTGGTCGACAACGAGTTCGGAGTGCTCGACAAGAGCGATCTGGTGATGATCGACCCGGTCGGCACCGGACTGAGCCACGCCGTGTGCGATCACAAGGACGACGAGTTCTGGGGCGTGGATCCGGACATCGAGTCGGTCAGCCGCTTCATCGCGCAGTACCTGAGCGACAACATCCGCTGGGCCTCGCCGAAGTACCTGCTCGGGGAGAGCTACGGCACCACCCGTGCCGCGGCCATCCTCAACTACCTGCGCGAGCACCGTGCGCTCGCCTTCAACGGGCTGATCCTGGTCTCGGTCGCCACCGACATCGAGGCGCTCGCTGCCGAGCTGCCGGGCAACGAGCGCCCCTACGCGGTGTACCTGCCGGGCTACGCGGCGGTGGCCTGGTACCACCACATGCTCCCCGACGCGCCGGCGCAGCTCGCGCCGCTGCTCGCCGAGGTGCGCGCCTACGCCGCCGGCCCGTACACCGCGGCGCTGCTCAAGGGTGACGCGCTCAGCGACGCGGAACGCGACGCGGTGGCCGAGAAGATGCATGCATACACCGGGCTGTCGGTCGAGTACCTCAAGGCGGCGAACCTGCGCGTCTCGGAAGTCGAGTTCTGCCACGAGCTGCTCAAGGCGCGGCGCCAGACCGTCGGCCGGCTCGACGGGCGCTTCGTCGGACCCACCTGGGACCCGCTCGACAAGGAGGCCGACTACGATCCGCAGTCCGCCGCCATCAGCGCGGCGTACGCTTCCACCTTCCTCGATTACTACCACGGCGAGCTGAAGTTCGGCCAGGGGGCGACCTACCGCACGACGAACTTCAGCATCGGCGAGAAGTGGAAGTGGACACACCACACCGCGCACGGCGATCAGGCGCTGGTGAACTCGGGCGTGGATCTGGCGGAGGCGCTGATGAAGGACGCCAGCCTGCGGGTGCTGGTGCTGAACGGTTACTACGATCTCGCCACGCCGTTCTCCGCGACCGAGTACGTGATGACGCACCTCGGCGTGCCGCCGGCGGTGGGCGCACGCGTGCAGATGCAGTACTACGAGGCAGGTCACATGATGTACGTGAATCCTGCCTCGATTGCCAAGGTGAAGCGCGACCTCGACGCCTTCATCGATTCGACCGCGCACCGCTAGCGGCGCGCCGCCCCCGCAAGGCGCAGCGGCGCCGCGCGCGCGACGCTGCGCCCGCAGGCACGTCAGCCGCCGAACAGCTCGTTCATCACGTGCGAGGTGCGGTCGCAGGCGTGATTGAGGCACTTCAGCCCGAAGCCCGCCTCGAGCGTGCGCAGCAGCGAGTAATGATCGTAGGGCGTGGAGCTCACCCGGCCGTTGGCCGCGTAGCTGGTCTCGACCAGCAGCACCACGCGGTTGGCGGCATTCGCGTAGTCGTTCTCATCCCACACCAGGATGATGATGTTGCGGCCGCGATTCCAGGCCGGCGACGCCTTGATCCCCTCGACGAGCTTCGCCACCTCAGCGTCGCCCTGCGCCATCAGCAGGCCGCGCTCGGCCGCGGTCGCAGTGGAGCAGATCGGCGTGCCGCCCGAGACGGAGCCATGCATGTCGTGACACTGGTTGGGAACGATGAAGGCGAAGTTGGGAACGGCGTCCGTCTGCAGATCCGCCCACAACCCGTCCGGCCCGTCGAAGTCCGTCACCTGCCCGAGGCTCAGCTCGCTGTTCTCGCCCACCTCGATATTCTGGAAATATGCGAAGGGGTTGTGCTTGACCGCGTACAGCTTCTGAATCGGTCCGGGTGCGAACACCGCGGCGGCGCTCAGGTTGGACCAGGCGCCGTCCGAGTAGTTGATCTGTGCGACCCCTGGTTGGACGGTGGGCAGACTCTCCTGATAGCTCTTCCAGCGCTTGCCCTTGGCGACCAGCTGATCGGCGATCGACTTCGGCGTGAAAGTCGCGGCCGGATAGTCGTACAGCGCGCAGTTGTTCGGCACCGGCGGCCCGCTGAGAGTGATCTGGCCGTTGCACTGCGTCGCGGTGGTGGCGGTGGCGACTACCGGGTTGTCGACTCCGGCAACCGCGATGGGCGTAACGGCGTTGTTGCAGCCGGTGCTGAGCGGCGCATTGTCGATGCAGCCGGTGTAGACCCAGTTCGGCCAGTAGTCATTCGGCACGCCGAAATTGGAGCCGCCGGTGAGCTCGAGGTAGTTGGGCGCGCTCGGGTGACCGACGGCGAAGTAATCGGCGGCCTGGTTGGCGACCTTGGCATAGGCGTTGATGAAGGGCGCGTTGGCACTGCCGAGGATGTCGGTGTTGGTCTGATTCTCCATGATGATGAGGAACACGTGATCGAGGCGGCCGAAGCCGCTGACCGGCACGTCGCGCTCGCCGGCGTGTCCGGCCACGCTGATCAGGGCGCTCGCCGCGGCGAGCGTCACGAAGTGGGTGTTCATTTACAGCTCCCGAAAGGCGGAAGGCGGATCCGCAGGAGCCAGTTAGCACGCGCGTTGTGACAGCAGCGTAACCCGCGTGTGACAGTTCGGAAATTCAGGCGGGAACGCGCAGCGGGCCGGCCGGCAGCACCATGCGGGCAATGAGGCCCGGATGGTTGTCGAGCAGGTGCAGCACGCCGCCATGGAGCTTGGCGACCGCATCCACGATGCTCAAGCCCAGGCCCACGCCCGGCGTGCCACGACTGGCGTCGCCGCGGAAGAAGCGCTCAGCAGCCTTCGGCTTGTCGGCGTCGGGGATCCCCGGTCCGTCGTCGCTGACCGCGATCTCCACCGAGCCGTCGGCGCGCGCGCCGACGCGCACGCTGATGGCGCCACGCTCGGAGACGCTCTTCAGCGAGTTGTCGATGAGGTTGCTGACCGCCTGCGCGAGCAGCACCGGGTCGCCTGCGACCGCCGCCTCGCCCGAGGTCTGGAACGAGAACACCACGCCCTTCTGCTCGGCCGCCGGCTCGTAGAACTCGACCACTTCAGCCGCCACCGCGGCGGCATCCACGCGCACGAAGCCCGAGCGGCGCGCACCCGAGTCGATCTCGGCCAGGCGCAGCAGCGCCGTGAAGATCCGCATCACGCGGTCGACGTCGGCCACCGCGGCCTCGATCTCGACGAAGGTCTCCGCCGACGGCGGACGGGTGAGGATGAGCTCCTCGAGGCGCGAGCGCAGCTCGGCGAGCGGCGTGCGCAGGTCATGCGCGATGGAGTTGGAGACGTTGCTGATGCCGGCGATCAGGTGCTCGATGTGATCGAGCATGCCGTTGAGAGTCTGCGACAGGGTGTCGAGCTCATCGCCCGACTTGCGGGTCGGCAGGCGGTGCCGCAGGTCACCCTGCATGATCGCCGCGACCGTCTGGCGGATACCCTCGACGCGCACCAGCAGCTCGCGGCGCATCAGGATCGCCCCGGCGACGCCGACCACGAACAGGAAGGTCACCGCGGCGGTCAGGCCCCAGGCGAAGCGCCGCTCGAGCGGCAGGAACAGCGACAGGTCGCGGCCGACCAGCAGGTGATAGCCCCCGGGGAGGGCTCTGCGCACCAGCAGCGTATGGGTGTGCTGGCCGGCGAGGTCGTCAACCATCACGGCATGCGCGCCCGGCGTGTCCGGCAGTCCCTGCGGCCAGGCCGCGAGGTTGCCGGCCAGCGGCCGGTAGGCGCTGTCGGTCAGGAGCAGGGTGCGCTCGCCGGCGATCTGCATGGCGACGCGCGCCTTGATGTGCGCGGTGAGGCCCGCGACGCCCTCGTGCACGAACACCTCGGTGAGCCGCTGCGCGTCATCGCGCAGGATCTCCTCGCGTCCGGAGAAGATGCTCACGTTCCATGCGTACCACAGCGGCACGGCGAACGCGACCAGCGCGGCGAGCGCGAGCAGCAGGTAGCCGAGCGCCCAGGTGAGTGCGGACGAGCGGATCAGCCTATTCATGGGCGCTCATCATGTAGCCGGCATTGCGCACCGTGCGCACCAGCGGCCGCTCGGTGTCGAGCTCGAGCTTGGCGCGCAACTTGCTGATATGCACGTCGACGACGTTGGTCTGCGGGTCGAAGTTGTAGTCCCACACCGCCTCGAGCAGCATGGTACGCGTCACCACCTGGTCGGCGTGGCGCATCAGGTATTCCAGCAGCTTGAATTCGCGCGGCTGCAGCGTGATCGCGCGCACTCCCCGCGTCACACGCCGCGACAGCAGGTCCATGCGCAGGTCCCCGACCTGCAGGGTGCGCTCGGCGCCCTGCTCGACGCTGCGCCGGCCGAGCGCGTCGACGCGCGCCAGCAGCTCGCCGAAGGCGAACGGCTTGGTGAGGTAGTCGTCGCCGCCGCTGCGCAGCCCGCGGATGCGCTCGTCGACATCGTTGAGCGCGGACAGGATCAGGATGGGCGTGCGGTTGCCGGCCTTGCGCAGTGCCTCGATGATCGCCAGCCCGTCGACGTTGCCCGGCAGCATGCGGTCCATGATGATGACGTCGTGCGGCTCGCTGGAGGCGAGGAACAGCCCGTCGCGGCCATCGGCGGCGTGCTGCACGGTGTGCCCGGACTCGCGCAGGCCACGCACCACGAAGCGCGCCACGCGCTCGTTGTCCTCGACGACCAGGATCTTCACCGCTTTAGCTCCCGGCGGCCGGCGCCGCGGCCGGTGAGTCTGCTGCGGGCGCCTGCGGGTGGCGGCGCGCCCAGCGCACCACCAGGCGATCGAGGTACAGGTAGATCACGGGCGTGGTAAACAGCGTCAGCATCTGGCTCAGTACCAGACCCCCCACCATCGTATAGCCGAGCGGCTGGCGCAGCTCCGAACCGGTGCCGCGGCCGAGCATCAGCGGCAGTGCCCCGAGGATTGCCGCCATGGTCGTCATCATGATGGGACGGAAGCGCAGCAGGCACGCCCGGCGGATCGCCGCTTCGGGCTCGAGGTGCTCTTGGCGCTCGGCATGGATGGCGAAGTCGACCATCATGATGCCGTTCTTCTTGACGATGCCGATCAGCAGAATGATGCCGATCAGCCCAACCACCGACAGATCGAAGTGAAACACCATCAGCATCAGGAGCGCCCCGACGCCGGCCGACGGCAGCGTCGAGAGAATGGTGAGCGGGTGGATGTAGCTCTCGTAGAGCACGCCGAGGATGATGTATACCGCCACCAGCGCCGCGAGGATCAGCAGCGGCGCGGTCTTGAGCGAGGACTGGAAGGCCTGCGCCGTCCCCTGGAAGGTGCCGAGGATCGCCGCCGGCATGCGGATCGTGGCGGTGGTCTTCTGGATCGCGGTGACCGCCTCGCCGAGGGCGACGCCGGGCGCGAGGTTAAAGGACAGCGTCACGGCGGGAAACTGTCCCTGGTGATTGATCGACAGGTAGCTGGTGTGTCCGGTATCCCAGTGGCTGAAGGTGGACAGCGGCACCTGTTGGTTGGTCAGCGGTGACTTGATGTAGATCTTGTTGAGCGAGCCGGGGTCGCCCTGCAGTGACGGCGTCACCTCGAGCACCACGTGATAGCTGTTCAGCTGTGTGAAGTACTGTGTCACCTCGCGCTGGCCGAACGCATCGTAGAGCGTGTTGTCGATGAGCGCCGGCTGGATGCCGAAGCGCGCCGCCTGGTCGCGGTCGATGACCAGCGCAAGCTTGGTGCTGCTGCTCTGCTGGTCGGAGGCCACGTCGCGTAGCTGCGGCAGCTTCTTCAGCTCCCCCAGCAGCCGCGGAGCCCAGGTGTTGAGCTCCTCGATATTCGCGTCCTGGAGCGTGTACTGATACTGCGTGCGCGCCAGGCGCCCGCCGACGTTCAGGTCCTGCGAGGCCTGCAGGAATACCGTGCCGCCCGGGACGGTGGCGATCTTCTTGCGCAGCCGCTCGATGATCTGATCGGCGGTCGCGTCGCGCTCATCGCGCGGCTTGAGCCCGAGGATCACGAAGCCGTTGTTGAGCGGCCGGCCGCCGCCGACGAAGGCGGCCCAGCTGGCGACGCCCGGATCGCTCGCCACGACATCGGTAATGCGGTGCTGCAGACGCATCATGTTGTCGAACGACACGTCCTGGGGCGCATCCGTGAGGCCCTGGATGATGCCGGTGTCCTGTTGCGGGAAAAACCCCTTGGGTACGACCACATACAGCAGCACCGCGATCAGCACCGTAACGATGAATGTGGCGAGGGTGCCGCGCTGGTGCCGCAGCACGAAGTCCAGGCCGCGCGTGTAGTGCTCGAGCAGCCACTGGAAGCCGCGCTCGAGCGTCAGGTAGAAGCGGCCGTGCTGCGCATGGCGCTCGTCGCGCAGGAACAGTGCGCACATCATCGGCGAGAGGGTGAGCGCCACCAGGGCCGAGACGGCGATGGTCATGGTCACGGTGACGGCGAACTCGCGGAACAGCCGTCCGACGATGCCGCTCATCAGCAGCAGCGGGATGAACACCGCCACCAGCGAGATGCTGATCGACAAAATGGTGAAGCCGATCTCGCCGGCGCCCTTGATGGCGGCCTCGTGGGGCGAGAGGCCTTCCTCGATGTGCCGGTAGATATTCTCGAGCATGACGATCGCATCGTCGACCACGAAGCCTACCGCGATGGTGAGCGCCATCAGCGACAGGTTGTCGAGGCTGTAGCCGAGCAGGTACATGAGCGCCGCGGTGCCGAGCAGCGACAACGGGACCGTGACCCCGGGGATGGCCGTGGCCCAGAAGCTCCTCAGGAACAGGAAGATCACCAGCACCACCAGCACGATCGCCACCAGCAGCGAGAACTCGACGTCCTGCACGGAAGCCTTGATGGTGGTGGTGCGGTCGAGCACCTGGTCGACTTTGAGCGACGGCGGCACCGAGGTCATGACGTGCGGCAGGGCGGCCTTGATGCCCTTCACCGCGTCGATGACGTTGGTGCCGGGCTGCTTGTAGAAGAGGAGCAGGATGCCGAGTTTGCCGTTCTGGAAGCCGCGTATCTGGCTGTTCTCCGGGCCATCGACCGCAATGCCGACGTCGCGGATGCGGATGGGCGCGCCGTTGTGGTAGGCGATGATGACATCGTTCCACGGCGCAGCCTTCAGCAGCTGGTCGTTGTCGTAGATGGTGAAGTTCTTCTCGGGGCCGGTGATGGCGCCCTGGGGCGAATCCACGGTCGCGGTGGTGATGAGGTTCGCGACATCCTCCAGCTGCAGGCCCACGGCGGCGAGCTTCAGCGGATCGATCTGTACACGCACCGCCGGCTTCTGCTGGCCACCGACCGTCACCTGCGCAATGCCCGGCAGCTGCGAGAGCTGCTGCGCGATCACGGTCTCCGCGTAGTCATCCACCGCCGTGACCGGCATCACGTCCGAGTGCACCGCCAGGATCAGGATCGCGGAGTCGGCCGGGTTTACCTTGCGCTGCGTGGGCGGGGCGGGCAGGTTCTTCGGCAGCTGCCCGCCGGCGGCGTCAATGGCCGACTGCACGTCCTGCGCCGCCGCATCGATGTTGCGCTCGAGATTGAACTGCAGGGTGACCTGCGTGGTGCCGAGCACACTCATCGAGGTCATCTGCGAGACGCCCGAGATCTGGGCAAACTGCGTCTCGAGCGGTTGCGCCACCGAGGAGGCCATGATCTCCGGGCTCGCACCGGGCAGCTGTGCGCTCACCAGGATGGTGGGAAAGTCGATCTGCGGCAGCGGCGCGACCGGCAGGAACGGGAAGGCGGCGATGCCGATGAGGCCGAGGGCCGCCATCAGCAGCGTGGTCGCGACCGGGCGCTCGATGAACGGCCGCGACATGTTCACGGCGCGGGCTCCCCGGCGCCGTCCCCGGCCCTGGCAACCTGCGCCGCATTGGCGCGTGCCGGGTTGGCGCTCACGCGGCTGCCGGGCTGCAGGCGGTACTGGTTGCTCGCCACGACCCGCTGGCCCGCCGCGAGGCCCTTCTCGATCACCACGGTGTCGCCGTTCTGCTCGCCGACGCTCAGCGGCGCCACGGCAATCGTCGAATCAGGCTGCACCACGTAGGTGAACAGCCCGTCCGGGCCGCGCTCGAGCGCGCTCGCGGGAATGGTGAGCACCTGGTTGCGGACCTGCGTCAGCACCCGCATATCGACGAATTCGCCGGGCCAGAGGCGCCGCTGCTTGTTCGGCAGCGTTGCCTTCACGCGTATCGTCCCGGTGGTCTGGTCGATCTGGTTGTCGATCAGCGACACCGTCCCGGTATCGAGCTCGGCCTTGCCCTCGCGCGACAGCGCGGTCGCCTTCACCGTTCCGCGCGCGAGCGCGCCGCTCAGCTGGGCGAACTGCTCCTCGGGCAGGGTGAAGATGACCGAGATGGGCTCGAGCTGCGTCACCACCACCATGCCGGCGGTATCGCTCGCGTGGACGATGTTGCCCGGGTCGATCAGGCGGATCCCGGTGCGCCCGTCGATCGGCGAGGTGATGCGGGTGTAGTCGAGCTGGGTACGGGCGTTGTCGATGGCCGCCTCATCGCCCTTCACCTGCGCGATCAGCTGCGCGATGAGCGCGCGCTGCGTGTCGACGGTCTGCTTGCTCGCCAGGTCCTCGGGCGCGAGCACGGTATAGCGCTCCATGTCGCGCTGCGCGTTGGCCAGCAGCGCCTGGTCCTTGGCGCGGGTGGCAACGGCTATGCCGAGTGCCGCCTGGTAGGGCCGCGGGTCGATCTGCATCAGCAGCGTGCCCTTCTTGACGTCCTGCCCTTCCGTGAACGCGACCTTGTCGATCTGACCATCGACGCGCGCCGTGACGGTGACGGTATAGAAGGCCTGCACGGTACCGAGTCCCTCGAGATAGACCGGTACGTCGGCACGCTGCACCGTCGCCATGTCGACGCGAATGGCCGGCGGCGTCTTGTCCGCCACGGGCGGCTTCCTGCCGAGCCAGTACCAGGCGCCGCACAGCACGAGCAGCGCGAGCACGGCGGCGCCGAGGTGGCGCGGCGACACCGGCAGCGGGCGCGGCGTCATGCCGGCTCCTGCTGCAGCTGCCAGCCGCCGCCGAGTGCCTGGTAGAGCGACACCAGGGCCTGAAGGTGCGCGTACTTCGCCTGCGCAAGGGCATCCCGGGCGCTGAACAAGGCGGTCTCCGTATTCAAGAGAGTGAGCACGTTGATGGTGCCGGCGTGCATCTGCTTCTGAGCGAAGTCGTAGGCGCGCTGCGCGGTGAGGGTTGCCTGCTGCTGCCGCGCGACCTGCTCGCGGGTCTGGCCGACCGCCACCAGAGCGTCCTCGACGTTGGCGAGCGCGGAGATGACCGCCTTGTGGTAATCGGCCAGCAGCTCCTCGTAATGCCCCTTGCTCAGCTGGTACTGACCGACCAGGGCGCCGCCGTGGAAGATCGGCTGCAGCGCACCGGCCCCGATGGACCACACGCGGTTGGTCGGCGTCAGCAGTCCCGCGAGCGCGGCGCTCTCGTAGCCGCCGCTCGCGGTGAGCGTGATGCTGGGAAAGAAAGTAGCACGCGCCTGGGCGATGTTGGCGTTGGCCGCGATCAGCTGCGCCTCGGCTTCGGCGACGTCCGGGCGCCGGACGAGCAGCTCCGAGGGCAGTCCCGGACGCACCGCAGGCTCCGCGAGCTCATCGAGGCTGCCGTGCGTCACATCGACATCCTCCGGCGCGCTGCCGATGAGGATCGCCAGGGCGTCGATGCTCTGGCGCAGCTGCTGCTGCAACGGCGGGATGCTCGCATTGACCGTGGCGACCACGGTCTCCTGCTGCGCGACGTCGAGGCCGGTGGCGATGCCCGCGCTCTGCTCGAGTTTCAGGCCGGCGAGAACCTTGCTGGCATTGGCCAGATTGGCGTTGGCGATCGCGAGCCGGTCGCGCAGCTCGAGCGCCAGAAAATAGGTCCCCGCGACGCCCGCCATCACGCCGAGCTCCACCGTCGTGCGGTCGTAGCGGCTGGCCTTCGCGCTGGCGGTCGCGGCCGCCAGTGCCGCGCGGTTCTTGCCCCAGAAGTCGAGCTCGTAGCTGGCCGAGAGGATAGGTGAGAAGGCGTTGCCAGTCGCGACCACCGTCTGACCCGGCACCGGCGCGCGGGAGCGCGTCGCGCTGGCGTCGAGGTCGAGCGCCGGCAGGAGCGGGGCGCCGGCGATGCGCCGCTGCGCGTCCGCCTGGTGCACCCTGGCGATCGCCGCGCGCAGATCGTCGTTGGCGAGCTGCGCCTGACCGATGAGCTCGTCGAGATCGTCGGAGGCGAAACCACGCCACCAGTTTTGGGAGGGCCATTGCTGCGCGTCCGCATCAGCGGGACTCGCCCAGGCGGCGGGCGCTTCGATGTCGGGGCGGTGGTAGTACGGCCCGAGGTTGCAGGCCGACAGGCAGGTGAGCGCTACGCCGCAGCACACGGCAGTGCGCGCCGCGCGCCGGGGCGCACAGCGTTCCCATCGCGTCAGTCGCGCGCCGCGTGCTGGGAGTCGCATCGGGGAGACACTAGTCCGGCGAAGGTTCTCCCTCCGTGGGCGAATGATTAAACTCCGTTAATGCCGCCGGATGTGATCTGCGCCCTGAGCGCGCTGTTCATCATGGCCATGGCGTGGCTGCGAACGCGGATGCTGTATCCGCGCGCGGGCGGTAACCGCCGGCTCACTGCCGCCGGGGCGGTCTACTTCACCGCGCTCGGCCTGGTGCTGTTGTGCGGGTGGGTTGCGGCGCCGCCGCTGGCGCGCTCGCTGGCAGCGGCTGCCTCCGTGGCGCCGACACTCGCGCGCGTGGTGTGGTTTCTGGTCGCCTACTACCTGTTTATCGTGGTGCATCGTGCGCTGCGGGCACGCGGCGTGGCCGTATTCAGATCTGTCGAACGGCAGATGGTGTAGCCTGCCGCGAGGCAGGAAGAATCGCGGCCGCGCCGTGCGCGCGTGCACGAAAGGAGCGTCGATGTCCATCAAACTGACGGTGAACGGTGAGACACGCGAGCTCGAGGTCGATCCGGACATGCCGCTCCTGTGGGCGATCCGCGACCATCTGCAGCTCACCGGCACCAAGTTCGGCTGCGGCATGGCGCTGTGCGGCGCCTGCACCGTGCACATCGACGGCCAGGCCACGCGCTCGTGCGTCACGCCGGTGTCGGCCGCCCAGGGCCGGCAGATCACCACGATCGAAGGCCTGTCGACAGCGGCCGGCCATGCGGTGCAGCAGGCATGGATCGGTCTCGACGTGCCGCAGTGCGGCTACTGCCAGAGCGGGCAGATCATGTCGGCGTCGGCGCTGCTGGCGACCAACGCGAAGCCGAGCGACGCGGACATCGACTCGGCCATGGCCGGCAACATCTGCCGCTGCAGCACGTACGTGCGCATCCGCAGCGCCATCCACCAGGCCGCGGAAACGCTCGCTACGGGCCAGCGAGCGCCTCAGGGCTGAACGCCTCGACAAGGACCGCATCATGTACTTGCGTTACATCGAGCAGGCCGCAGCGTCCGCGGGCGCTGCTGCGCCATCCGAGCTGACGCGCCGCCAGTTCCTGAAGCTGACCACGCTCGCAGGTTCCGGGCTCACCCTCGGCATCGTGCTGCCGGCGTGCGGGTCGCGGCCCGGCGCCGGTGGCGGAGCGACGGCTGCCGCGGGTCCACTCGCGATGCCGTTCGTGCGCATTGCACCGGACAACACCGTTACCGTGCTGTGCAAGCACCTCGAAGCGGGCCAGGGCGTGTGGACCGGGCTTCCGGCCATCCTCGCCGAGGAGCTCGATGCGTCCTGGGAGCAGATGCGCGTCGAGAGCGCGCCGGCCCAGGTGCCGCTCTACGGTAACCTCGCGTTCGGCGGCAAGATCCAGGCCACCGGAGGCTCCACTGCCACGGCCAATTCCTGGCAGCAGTTGCGCGAGGCGGGCGCGACGGCGCGCGCCATGCTGGTAGCGGCGGCGGCGCAGCAGTGGGGCGTGCCGGCGGGCGAAATCGCCGTGAGCGAGGGCGTGGTGTCGCACGCCGGTGCGGGCAAGAAAGCGAGCTTCGGTGAGCTCGCCGGCGGCGCGGCCCAGCAAGCCGTTCCGACCAGGGTCACTCTCAAGGATCCGGCCGCTTTCAAGATCGTCGGCAGGCAGAAGCTGCCGCGGTTGGATAGCCGTGCGAAGTCGACCGGCCAGCAGCAGTTCGCCATCGACGTGATGCTGCCGGGGATGATGACCGCGGTGGTCATGCGCCCGCCGCGCTTCGGCGGCAAGGTGAGCTCGTTCGATGCCACCAAGGCGAAGGCCGTCCCCGGCGTCGTCGATGTGGTGCAGATTCCGCGCGGCGTGGCGGTCGTCGGGCGCGATATGTGGTCCGCCAAGAAGGGCCGCGAAGCGCTCGGCGTCACCTGGGACGAGTCGGGCGCGGAGAAGCGCGGTACCGCCGAGCTCATGAAGGAGTTCCGCGCCATGGGGCGCGGCAAGGAGGCGGCGACGGTCGTGGAAAGCGGGGACGTCGAGGCGGCGCTGGCGCGTGCCGCGAAGCGCGTCGAGGCGGAGTTTGAGTTCCCGTACCTCGCGCACGCGCCGATGGAGCCGCTCACCGCGGTCGCGCGTTTGAGTCCCGACAAATGCGAGATCTGGGCGGGGTGTCAGTTTCAGACCATCGACCAGGCGAACGCCGCCGCGGCGGCGGGACTGAAGCCCGAGCAGGTGACCATCAATACGCTCGCCGCCGGCGGCACGTTCGGGCGGCGCGCGAATGCCGAGTCGGACTACATTGCCGAGGTCGCCTCCATCGCCAGGGCGACGGGCGGCAAGTACCCGGTGAAGCTCATCTGGACACGCGAGGATGACGTTACGGGCGGGCGCTACCGGCCGCTCAACTATCACCGCATCAGCGCCGCGGTCGGCAAGGACGGCAAGGTCGCGTTTCGCCAGCGCGTCGTCGGCCAGTCGATCATCGGCGACACGCCGTTCGCCGCCACCATGATTAAGAACGGCGTCGATCCGACCGCGGTCGGCGGCAGCGCGCCCGAGCAGTACGAGCTCGCCGACGCCCACGTGAGCTGGACGCGCGCGACAGTCGGCGTGCCGGTGTTGTGGTGGCGCTCGGTCGAGAACACGCACATGGCGTTCTCCAAGGAAGTGATCATCGATGAGCTGGCCCAGAGCGCCGGCAGGGATCCGGTGGAGTTTCGCCTGAGCCTGCTCGGCAAGCATCCGCGGCATACGGCCGCACTCAGGCTGGTCGCCGAGAAGGCCGGCTGGGACCAACCCTTCCCGAAGGAGAAGGGGCGCGGACGCGGAGTCGCGGTGCACGAGTCGTTCGGCTCGGTGGTGGCGCAGGTGGCGGAAGTCACGGTGCGCGGCAACAAGATCAGCGTCGATCGCGTGGTGTGCGCGGTGGATTGCGGCATCGCCGTGACGCCGGACGTGGTCAGGGCGCAGATGCAAAGCGGTATCGGCTACGGGCTGTCGGCGGCGCTGCTGGGCAAGATCACGCTCACCGACGGACACGTCGACCAGAGCAACTTTCACCAGTACCAGGTGCTGCGCATCAACGACATGCCGCGGCAGGTCGAAGTGCACATTGTGCCCTCGAGCAATCCGCCCTCGGGTGTGGGTGAGCCCGGCACGCCCCCGATCGCCCCGGCGGTGGCCAACGCGGTGCGCGCGGCGACCGGGATCCGTCTGCGTACGCTGCCGTTCGACTTAGGCGCAGCGCGCAGCGCCACGGCCTGAACGCACCGAAGGCAGGCGCAGCGCCCGAGCTTCCGTCCGGGCGCTGAGCGCCATGCTGCTAGACGGCGGCGAAGCTGCGCGCCTCGGCGCTCCAGGCGGGGGCGCTGGCGAGCGCGGCCGGAACCTCCTCGGGGCTCGCCACGACCTGCCACATGCCGAGGTGACGCGGATCCATGAAGCGCTCCTCGACCGCACGCGCGAGCAGGTCCAGCAGGGGGGTAAAGAAGCCGCGCGTGTTCACCAGCAGGATCGGGTTCAGATACAGGCCGAGACGCTTGAGCGTAATGGCTTCGAGCAGCTCCTCGAGCGTGCCGGAGCCGCCGGGCAGGGCGATCGCGGCCTGGCTGAGCGTCAGCATCATGTGCTTGCGCGTGCGCAGATCCTCGACCAGTTGCAGGTCGGTCAGGCCCTTGTGGCCCCATTCGAGGTCCGCCATGAATCGCGGCAGGATGCCGATCACGCGCCCGCCTGCGCTCAGCGCACCGTCGGCCAGCGCGCCCATCGACCCGGAAGCCCCGCCCCCGTAGACGATCCCGACGCCCTGCTGGGCAAGGATCTCGCCGAGGCGACGCGCCGCGGCGCGATATTCCGGGTGCGCAATGCGGCTCGACGCGCAGTACACGCACACGGCGCGCTCAATGACGCGTTCGGCGGCTCGCGAGCTCATGGCGCGGCGATCCTGATGGGGAACGCCCTCATTATAAAGCGGCGCGGCCTGGCATCAGCCTGCACGTCGTCGCGCCCGAAGGCGCGCGGTCGAAGGATTGAGCGTCGATACGTCCGCCCAAAGGGCTATCGGCGGCTTCGTCATGCCGGTAACATTTTGTAACGGTGGGATTTTGAGCGACTGATAAACAGCCCTTCCCGGGGAGAGACGCCAATGCAGGCGGAGAAACGAGCCGCGCCGCTCTTCACCCATCGTTGGAACGCCTCGCCCTGAAGGACCGATGGGAAGCTGTGCCGGCAGAGAGCTCGCCGCCGCGGCCTGTGTGCTGCTTCTGGCAGGCACCGCGCCGCGCGCCACGGCGCAGGTGACGCCCGACTTGCAGGGGGCGCCGCCGGCACCCGCCGCCGCCGGCCCGGTCGCGCCCGCCGGCGGACTGGCTCGCTGGCTCGATCCGAGCCGAGCGCCGTTCATTCCGATCCCGGAGATTGACGCCGATCCGCAGAGCGGCCTCACCGTCGGGCTGATTCCGACCGTCCTGACCAGCAACGATCAGGACCAGCTCGTGCGCATCGTCGCGCCCGATATCATCCACAGCCAGTACTTCGGATTCGGCAGCCGCATGCGCATCTTCGGCTACCCTTCCGCGGACACGCAGTGGTCGGTGGTGGGCGGACTCAAGGAGCGCGTCGAGCGCGAGTTCGACGCACAGCTCGTGACCGGCCAGACGCGCACCCACGCCTTGTCGTACTCGGTGGAGGCGGTCTACGACCGCAGCGGCACGCCGCGCTTCTTCGGTCTCGGCAATCGCTCGTCCTACGCCGACCAGACCACCTACGTCGACGAACAACTGCATCTTCAAGCCTCCGTCGGGCTCAACTTCACCCCCGCACTGCAGCTCGCCTACGTGGCACGCATGCGCTACGCGGACGTGATGCCGGGCGTCCTGCAGGACATCCCCTCCACCGAGACGCTGTTTCCGCACCTGGCGGGCCTGGGCAGCGAGCACGCGCTCGAGCACAGCGTCGTGCTCACCTACGACGACCGCGACTCGCCCGTCATTCCGCAAAGCGGCGCGCGTTACCTGGTGTATGCCGGCTTCGTCAGTCGTGCGTTTGCGAGCTCGGTGTCCTACACCTGGTGCGGCGCGGAGGCGCGGTACTACTGGACGTTCGACGGCGACATGACGCTCGCCTGGCACGCGGCGGCGCGCTACATGCCCTCGTCCGCCGAGGCGCCCTTCTGGGCGCTCTCGAGCCTTGGCGGCGACCGCAGCATCAGCGACGAGCGCGAGCCGTTGCGCTCTGCCGGGGCGGACCGCTACATCGACCGCGATCTGTTTGCAAGCGGTGCGGAGCTGCGCAAGCGCGTGGCGGGATTCGCGGCCTTCGGCACGAACGTGGCGCTCGAGGTCGCTCCGTTCGTCGATGTCGGCAGGGTGTTTGCCAACCTCGGCACCAACCCGCTGCGGCGCCTGCATACCGCCGCGGGCCTGGGCGTACGCGGGGTCGCGAGCCCCTATGTCGTCGGCTACGTCGACGTCGGCGCCGGCGATGGCCGGCCGGTGGTCTTCAGCGGCATCAACTATCCCTTCTGAGAGTGTCGCTGGCGTAACGTGCGCGCCCTCGATGTCCGTGGCCTCCTGCACCCGCGGCTGCGCCCGGACGAGCGGTCAGAAGCGTCCGAACGAGCCGCCGCGGCGACTAAGCGCAGGACGGGTAGTGCTGCCGTGAGCTAAGGTTTGCCCACCCCTCGCGTGCACGAATAAACTCGTCGCTGCTGCGGGTGTAGTTCAATGGTAGAACTGCAGCTTCCCAAGCTGCTAACGTGGGTTCGATTCCCATCACCCGCTCCATCCTCCCACCGGCGCTTCCGCACTCATGTTGCGTGTCGGCAACGTGCGGAAGCCGTCCATGGCGCTTTGTCTCGCTGCAGTTTTTGTCTATGCTACGGCCTAACGGTCGACAACGAGGCGACGGGTCGTGCCATAGCGCTGCGCTCGCGCAACACGATTCCACACGCCGGGAATTTTGGGGAGAGCATCATGCAGATCACTTCTAGCGGCATGCGCGGGGGCACCGGTTCGCTCGCTCGCACCACGTCACTTCGCGCGATCCACGCCCTGGCCTGTACCGCTGCACTCGCAGCCGCGGGATGGGCTGCGCCGGTGGACGCTCAGCAGCAAACGGCCGCGGCCAGCACGAGCGGGGGACCCA
>Ga0210393_10000163_pt1 | contig 64492 bp, 73 predicted proteins | sample IncBWC27OmetaG_FD_160068 | JGI IMG/M metagenome (GOLD analysis project Ga0210393, IMG submission 160068) | Forest soil microbial communities from Barre Woods Harvard Forest LTER site, Petersham, Massachusetts, United States - Inc-BW-C-27-O ... | reverse complement strand
GGAACTCTTCCAGGAGCTTCGATCTTTGGGTTTCCAAAGTTGCTAGGTCGTTAGGCATAGGGTCTCCTCTCTCTGTACCGTATCCAACCTGTACGTATAGATACGCTCAGAACAATGCCATAAAAAAAGAAAACCTGCTAGATACCACCTCCACGCCGCGCACCCACGCGTTTCTTCCGATTTGCACTCCTGACTCCACTCGACTACGATTCTGGTTTGCAATCCATACTGACAAATTCCTTGGACTGCGACGGTTGCGGACAACCCGCATCCCCCGAACACATTGCCAGACGTCTTCAGCGCCTTGAATGGGCTACACGCTATCGGCCCGTCCACATTGGCGCGATTCTGCTCGGTGGAGTCTCTCCAGAGTCCGACCGGGACTTCTTGTATGCGGGAAAATTCGAGGGTGAAGCACGCCGATTGCTGGAGGTAGCGGAAATCTCTCCAGCGGGGAAGTCTCCCGAAATCGTTTTGAGCGAGTTTCAACGAATTGGTTTTTTTCTCACGCATGTCCTTGAATGCCCGCTCGAAACTGGCCGGCTTGGAGATCCTGCCTGCGAGGCTCTGCTGAGGCGGCGCGCCTCGCAGGTCTTGACGCGTATTCGACGCTCGCTGAAACCAAAGCGCGTCGTACTGATTTCGGAATTGCTGGCGCCGTTGGCGGGCAGGTTCTCGAGCGCCGAAATGGGTTGTTCCGTTCTTCTGGATGGCGCAAAACCCTTTGGCCTGGACTCTGCCGGGATTTCTGCGGCGGCTCAGCATCTGCGGGAAGCTCTTCGTGTACCTGCCGCGGGGATGTGACCGAGCACACGGCCTTCTGGAGCCTAGAGGGGACAGGGCTTAGAACTGTCCTTGGGCCAGTTTGTAAATGTGTGGGCTGTGATAGAATCGAAAACTTGGATAACACGCAGTCGGAGTAGGAGTTGAGCCGTGAAGAAACAGGCAAAATTCGGTATCGGGATCGGCGTTATTGTCGTTTCGCTTTGCTTCCTGGCTTGGCTCGGCTACGGCGAAAGCAAGACTTACTATCACACCATCGCTGAACTTCAGACTCTTCGGGGTTCTGACCTATCTCACCGGATTCGTGTCGGCGGCACCGTTGTGCCCGGCAGCATTCACCGTTTCACTGGCCGCGTTGATTTTGTTCTCGAAGGGGAAGGGAAGTCCCTTCCCGTAAGCTATGTAGGCAGCGACCCTTTGCCCGATACCTTCATCGATAAATCGCAGGCCTTGGTGGAGGGCCGGCAGACGGATGGGCGCTTTGTCGCCGAAGTAGTCCAGGCGAAGTGCGCGTCCAAGTACGAGGCGGCTCCGGGGGGAACCGTTGCCACTTCTTCTACTGCGACAAAGTAAATTGAATCCTGGCAAGCCTGGTTCGGCCGGGGGATAGGCGGAGTCCCGTGGATGTATTCGGATCGTTCGCTCTCATCCTGGCTTTTATTTGCGCGGTTTACGCGTTTGGAGGCGGAATTGCCGCGATCATCACGCGTCATCCGCTTCTGGTTAAGAGCACGCGGCAAGCCGGCATCGCTACTTGCTGTTTGATTTTTATCGCCACCTTAAGCCTCGAATATCTTTTCTTCAGCGACAATTTTTCCGCAGCATATGTGGTCGCCCACAGCAATCGGGCGCTTGCCACGTTTTATAAAATTGCTGCGCTGTGGGCCGGCCAGGAAGGTTCGCTTCTCTTCTGGAGCTTCCTGCTTGCGATTTACGTTTTTTCTGTCCTGATTGCCTACCGGAATAAAAACGGCGAATTGATGCCCTACGTTGGCGTGATTCTAGCTGGTGTGCAGATCTTCTTCCTCACGCTGAACAACTTTGTCGCCAGCCCGTTCAAAGCGCTGGCCGTTCCGGGCGCCCATGGCGCTATGGATCTGGTTGCTCGCTCCGATGGCAACGGCCTTACTCCTCTCCTGCAATATCCGGAAATGGTGATTCATCCGCCGAATCTCTATTCCGGCTATACGGGATTCACCATACCCTTCGCGTTTGCGCTGGCTGCGTTGCTGGCACGTTATCCCGGCGAGAAGTGGATTCATCTCACGCGCAAATGGACCATGATTGCCTGGGGCTTTCAAACCGCCGGAATTCTTCTGGGCGCTCACTGGGCATACGCCGTCCTCGGGTGGGGTGGCTATTGGGGTTGGGACCCGGTGGAAAACGCTTCTCTACTTCCTTGGCTGACTGGCACTGCGTTCCTCCATTCGGTGATGATGCAGGAAAAGCGCGGGATGATGAAAGTTTGGAACGTCTGGCTTGTGTTTACGACGTTTCTGCTATGCATCACTGGCACCTTCCTCACGCGCAGTGGAGTCGTCAGTTCCGTCCACGCATTCGCGCAATCGAGCATCGGCACCTGGTTCGTGGGATTCCTCGCGATCATTTTTGCCGTCTGTCTCATTGCCTATCTAAAGAACCGCGATTATTTGAAGAGCGAAAACCAGCTGGACGCCATCGTCTCTCGCGAATCCAGCTTTCTCTTCAACAATTTGATTCTTTTGGTTTCGTGCATCGCCGTACTCTCCGGCACGCTTTTCCCGGTTTTGTCGGAAGCGCTCTCGGGCTCCAAAATCAGCGTTGGCGCGCCATTCTTCAATAAAGTCAACATTCCGATCGGCTTGCTCCTCCTTTTCCTGACCGGTGTCGGGCCGCTGCTTGCCTGGCGCAAGACTTCCGCGGAAAGCCTGAAGCGGAATTTTGCCTGGCCGCTGATTGTCGGGTGCGTGGGCGGCGCAGTCATCTTTGCACTGGGCTACCGCGAGATCTATTCGTTGATCTGTTTTTCGCTGTGCTTCTTCGTCACGGCAACAATCGTTATGGAATTTTACCGCGGCGCAAGAGTCATCCGCGTGCGCTCGGGCGCTTCTTATTTGACCTCCGCCATCGAACTGACGATGCGTAACACCCGACGCTATGGCGGCTACATCGTCCACATGGGCATGGTGCTGATCTTTATCGGATTGGCCGGCGCCGCCTTCAACCACGACGTTCAAAAGGAAATGCAGCCAGGCTCCTCCATGCAGCTTGGAAAATACAAACTCGTTCTCCAGAGCTTCGACAGCAAGCCGGAAGCAAATTACACCGGCTTGCGCTTGAATGTAGAAGTCTTCGTCAACAATAAGCCGCTGATGATGCTCTATCCCGAGCGGCGCATTTTCGAGACCAACGGCGAAACCGGCACGATGGTGGCCATCTATTCGACGCTCCGCGAAGATTTGTACGTCGTTTATGCGGGACAGAGTCCCGATACGAAGCTGCCCGTCATTCACGCGTACTTGAACCCGCTGGTGAAGTGGATCTGGTTCGGCGGCGTGGTCGTGGTGTTTGGCACGCTTGTCGCGTTGCTGCCGAATCGTCGCGCCGTCCTGGTTTTGTCGGGGGTGAAGCAGCCCGCAACAGAACCTCTGGTCCACGGAATGACTCCATCGGTCACCTACAGAGAAGGCCATGATTAGCCTGAGAAAAATCCGGCGTCCCGGTTTGTTGTTCTTTTCAGTTTTATTGTGCTTTGGCACCGCACTGCCGATTTTGTCGGCTTTTGGGGAAGCACAACAGCTCGACCACACGCACCAGCTGGGCATGAAAGTGAAATGCATGTGCGGCGGCTGCAACGATTCCGCCGGCGGCTGCTACCACGTGGGCGGCGCGTTCTCCGGTCCTTGCGATACCGCCCTGGGTATGCTCAAGAAAATCGACGAGCGCATCGCCCAGGGAAATTCCGACGACCTCATCGTGCAATCCTTTGTGCAGGAGTACGGACAAGCCGTACTTACCGAACCGCCGCACAGCGGATTCGGGCGCGTTGCCTGGTGGATTCCGGCGCTCGCCTTGATCGGTGGATTCGCTCTGGTGCTCAGCGTCATTTCCCGGTGGCGGAGGCATATAACTCCCGAACCCAGTCTGGCTGGCGCTGGCAGCACGCCTGCGATTTCTACCGAACTGCTAGAGCGCGCGCGTGCACGGGCCGCCCGCGATACCGAGGACTGATCTTGACGGTCCCGGCAGCCATTGCGCTTCTCTTGATTGCCTCCGCGGATTGGGCCGTTCTCGGCGCGTGTTTCGCCTTGGCTCTAGCCACCGGCCTTTTTATTTTTTACATTCAGCCCGATGCATCGGACCTCGCTCCCCATCGCTCGAAGCTCGATCAACTGCTCGAGCGCCGCGATATGCTCTATGACAACTTGCGCGATCTGCGGTTTGAGTATCGTTCCGGAAAATACGCGGAGAATGACTACGAAGCGATGAAAATAACTCTCGAACACGAAGCTGCCCTGGTCCTCACGGAGATCGATCAGGTTACCGAATCTGAAGTGCGGCGGCCTCGCGGGATCAAGCCGGCGCCCTCGGACCGAGGCGCGCAGTGAGGCCCCCCTGGCTCTCACGCCTGGCGATCGTCGCCTGCTTGCTAATGCCGTTCTCTTCGATCTACGGCGCGACGGTTCACGGCACGGTGAAAAATGGCACTACCGGCAAACCTGCCGCTGATGTGGAAGTGATTCTGATCCAATTGCAAGGCGGAATGCAGCCCGTCCTCAATTCCAAGACCGACGCGCAGGGCCAATTCACTTTTGACTATCCCGCGATCGGTACGCAGCCCATGCTGGTCCGCGCCGTCTATCGCGGCATCAATTTTCATCAGCCCTTGCCTCCCGGCCAAAATCAATTGCAAGTCGAAGTCTTCGAGCCCTCAAAAGACGCCAAAACAATCTCGGTGGGGACCCATTTCGTCATCTTCCAGCCGAACGGCACGACGCTAGAGGTCGGGGAAGAATACGCCATAAAGAACGACTCGCAGCCGGCGCAAGCGTTTTTTCGGCCGGACGGCAACTTTGAGTTTGCGATTCCGGAGGGAGCAAGCCTGAAACAAATCGCCGCGCAAGGCCCGTCGGGCATGCCCGTGGTTCAGGCTCCCATAGATCGCGGCAAAAATAAATACAGCGTGGCCTACGCCTTCCGTCCGGGCGACAACGGCGTACGATTCTCGTACGAGTTGCCCTACTCCGGGAACGCCGCGACGGTGAAGCTGCCGACGGTATATCCCGGTGCGCGCCTTGTCCTTGTTGCGCCACCTACGGTGCAGGTCACTGCCGATGGATTGCAGTCCAGCGGGCAAGAGCAGGGCATGAACCTCTACAGCCGGGATACTCTCGCGGCCAATTCCATTTTGAGCGTCAGCGTCTCCGGGACCGCGCCGGCTCCTAGCGCCAACGATGCAGCGGACGCACCCGACGCCGGGCCGCAGAACCGGGAAGCTCAGCAGGGAAGCGGTGCGTCTCCCGGCGCAACCATCCAAGTGGTGCCGGGCAGGCTGGATGTCTTGAAGTGGCCCATCGTCGGCGGCTTCCTCTGCGTTTTCGTTCTGCTGGCAATTCTGCTCGCGCGCAGGCCGGTCGTGGCCCTTGCCGGTGGTCCTTCTGAGGGTGTTGCAAATCTCCCAAGGAAGCCTTCCAAGAAGACCGCTGCCGCTTCCGTTACGGCAGCCGCGGCTCCAAGCGCGAATCTGGCGGAAGTCGATGCGGCCGTCGGCACGAGTCTTGATGCGCTGAAAGACACGCTTTTCCGGCTTGAGCTGCGCCGCCAGGCGGGAACGATCTCGGAAGCAGAGTACGGCCAGGAACGTGCTCGCGCGGAAAAAGTCCTGCGCGATCTTGTGAGAGGATGAAGGGTGACGCCGCTCGGTGATGAGTGGATTTGTCCCTCCATTGGGGCAGCAACTCCGGTCTGTCTCGCTCTTTCTTTCGAACTGTTCCGATATGAGGTTCCCCGTTGACGCCACCGGCATTTTCTCCCGTCGGTCTTCGCTTCGAAAATATCGATAAACGCTATGGGGGCCTGCTCGCGCTGCGCGCCGTGTCGCTCACGATCAATGCCGGGGAGTGCCTAGTATTCGCCGGCCGCAATGGCTCCGGCAAAACCACTCTGTTGCGCATCGCCGCTAAATTGGTACGGCCTTCTCGGGGAACCGTGAGCTTTTCCGGAGAATCTTCCGGAGAGAAAGCGACCGCCATGCGGCCCGGTTTCGTTGCCCACGCCACGATGGTTTACGACGAGCTGACGGCCGAAGAGAATCTCTTGCTCTTCGCGCAGCTGCAAAATGTCGCCCAACCGGGGAAGCGCGTTGAAGCTTTATTGGAGGAAGTTGGCTTGACCGATCGCCGCGCCTCCCTCGTGCGAACCTTTTCTCGGGGCATGCGCCAGCGCGTTGCGATCGCCCGTGCCTTGCTGCACGAGCCGAGCATTCTTCTCTTTGACGAGCCGGCCACCGGTCTCGATCCGCAAGGCGTCGCGTGGCTCGCCGAGGCGATTCGCCGGCTTCGCGATTCCGGACGCACCATCCTGATGAGTCTCCACGGTGAATCGGAAATCTCTTCGCTCGGCACGCGAGCCATACGCCTCGACGCAGGCTCGATTGCCGCCGATACGCGCACCGGCGCGACGTTTCGCTCGATTCTCACGTTCGCCGACGCCTGAATGAGCCTGTTTTCCAACACCGCCGTCTTGCTCGGTAAAGAGCTTCGCACGGAGTTCCGCTCGCGCGAACTGCTCACAACCACGATTGTCTTCATCCTTATCGTGATTGTTCTGTTCAGTTTTACGTTTGACCCAACCTCGGACGAATCGCGGCGTTTTGCTCCCGGGCTGCTCTGGCTTGCGTTTCTGTTCGCTTCCTCTTTGATGCTGCAGCCCTGTTTTCTGCGCGAGCAGCATAACGACACGCTGAGCGCTCTGCGCCTTTCCGTCAGCGACCCATTCGCCATCTTCCTGGCGAAACTAGCGGCGAACACGTTGTTTCTTCTGCTGACCGAACTGCTCCTGCTGCCGCTCTTTGCCGTGATGTACAACGTGCCGGTTACGCCAGTGCTGCACTGGCTTGTGCTTGTGTTTTTTCTCGCGAGCCTCGGTATCTCCATTGCAGGTACGGCGCTCTCCGCCATCTCTGCCCAGGCGCGCATGCGCGAACTGCTGTTGCCATTGCTCATGCTGCCGCTTCTGACGCCTATTCTCGTGGCCAGCACGGAAGTCACGAAATCGCTTTTTGACCGCGCCCCTTTTGTCCAATGGAAGGGCATCGGCTTCCTCGCCGTTTTCGATGTGGTTTTTTTGACGGCGCTATGGCTTTTCGGCGAATATCTTCTGGAGGAATGAAACGTCATGTGGAAACGCGCGTTGATCGCCGTCATCGTTCTTCTTCTGGTCGGCGCTGCCGCCTATGCGTCTTTTTTTATCGCCCCCGAAGAGAAAACGATGCACGTACTCCAGCGGATATTCTACTTTCATGCCGCCGCCGCATGGGCTGGAATGACGGCTTTCTTCGTTTGTTTCGTCGCGAACCTCTTGTATGTCTGGCGGCGCAGTGAAAAGTGGGATTCGCTCGGCGTTTCCTCGGCTGAGGTGGGTCTTGCCTTCATTACGGTCGTTCTCATCACCGGACCGATCTGGGCCAAGCCGGCGTGGGGCATTTATTGGACGTGGGATGCGCGCCTGACTTCCACGTTTGTGCTCTGGCTTCTCTATATCTCCTATCTTCTTTTGAGGACTTTGATCGAAGAGCCGGATCGCCGTGCTCTTCTGAGCGCCCTTTTCGGAATATTTTCTTTCATCGACGTTCCGATTGTATTCGGTGCCATTCGCTGGTGGAGGACGCAGCATCCCGCGCCTGTCATCATGGGCGGGCCTGGTTCCTACCTAGATCCCACCATGAAGAAGGTCTTTTTCTTCAGCGTGCTCGCGATGCATTCTTTGATGGTGTTCCTGATCACGGAACGCTACAGGCTCGAAAAGCTGCGCACGGATATTGAACTCTTGCGCCGCGAGGCGGAGGCGACGATATGACGAGTCTCGACAGCGTTTTTGCGGCGTATATCATCGGCTGGGCGGTGTTTTTTGTCTTTTATCTGACGGTGGCAAAACGCACGTCATCCTTGCGGCAAGAGCTCGATCGCTTGAAGAATTCCTTGAACCGGGGAAAGTAATTGGCGCAGAAGAAAAAAGTCGGCATTGTGATGTTCCAGTTAGGCGGACCGGATTCGCTCGAAGCGGTCGAGCCGTTTCTGCTGAACTTGTTCCTCGACCCGGACATCATTCCGATGGGTGTTCTTGGATTTTTGCGCCGTCCGCTGGCAAAGCTGATTTCTTCCCGGCGTTCCATTCCCGTGCGAGGCAAGTATGCGGAGATTGGCTGCCGCTCCCCAATCGGAACGCTGACTGAACGCCAGCGCGGGGCGCTCGTCGATGCGCTCTCCAGCGACATAGATCCGGTGGCAGTCGTTGCCATGCGTTACTGGCACCCGCTGACTGCAGAAGCCGTCGAGACACTGCGCAAAGCCGGGCCGCTGGACGAGATCGTTCTCCTTCCGCTCTACCCACAATTCTCTTATGCCACGACGCTTAGCAGTCTGAAGGAATGGCGCGGCGTCTACGGACAGCCTAAGAGCGGCCCGCCAGAGCGCACGATTAGCCAGTTCTACGACCACCCGCTCTATATTCAGGCGCTCGCGCAACGCATCGGCTCCGTCTTGCGGCAGTTCACGGAAAGCTCGCGCATTCATTTGGTTTTCAGCGCGCATGGTTTGCCCATGAGCTTGGTCGAAAAGGGTGATCCGTATCCGAATCAGATCGAGGCCACTGTGCGGATGGTCTGCGAGGAGGGCAGAAAGCAGTTTCCCGGCTGGCCGCAAACGCACTTGCTTTGCTATCAGAGCCGCGTCGGCCCCGCAAAATGGCTCCACCCTCCTCTGACGGGCACGATCGAACGGCTCGGCACGGAAGGCGTTAAGGAAATGCTCGTCGTGCCGATTTCGTTTGTAACCGAACACATCGAGACCTTGCACGAAATCAATATCGAAGCTCGCGAGAATGCCAAGAAATTCGGTATCGAAGTTTTCCGGATGATGCCCGCCGTCGGCGATTCGCCGCTCTTTATCGCCGCGCTGAAGGACCTCGTTCTTCGGGCGGTTGGTCTCGCGGGAGACCCGCAGCCACTGCAGGTTTCTTCCACGGCTTCGTGAGGAAGTCGCGGGCGGGGTGCGCCAGCTTCAGAGGCCAGGGCCCTATCTTGGGGACACGGCTAAATCGGGCAGAACCTAAAGCAGGAAATCCGTCAGTGCGCTATAATCCTGCGCCGGGACAGGGATAATGAAGGCTTCCTACCATGCGGGCGTACATCGCTTCGCCTTGTTTACTGTGTGCTGGACCGTTCTTCTTTTGATCGCGGGCGCGCTCGTGACCTCCAACGACGCCGCTCTCTCAGTGCCCGATTGGCCCAAGTCGTTCGGAACGTGGACGCCGCCCATGGTCGGGGGCGTGTTTTATGAACACTCGCACCGCGTCATCGCCGGGGTCTTGGGCGTTTTGACGCTGGTCCTGGCGGTATTGATTTGGATCAAAGAGGAGCGACGCTGGCTGCGCTGGTTCGCCGTGATCGCTGTGGGTGGCATCGTCGCGCAGGCCATTCTCGGGGGCCAAGTGGTGATCCAGTTGTTGCATTACTGGCTGCCGGTGATGCACGCCTGCTTCGCGCAAATCATGTTTGGAGCGATCTTGAGCATCGCCGTTTTCACGAGCAGTTGGTGGATTTCGGACCGGCCTCAGCTGGAAGATCGCGGCTCGCCCTCGATTCATTCTCTTGCGCTTTTGAACGCTGGCGTGATTTTTCTCCAAGTGTTTCTGGGAGCTGGTTTCCGGCACAAGGATATTCCCATTTGGCCGCACGCTGCCGGCTCGCTCGCGGTGCTCGCGATGGTCGTTTGGACAGCTGTAGTTCTTCGTAAACGGTTCGAAAATTCGCGCGAGCTGACGAAAATGCGGATTCTGCTCCACTCGTTCTTTGGTTTGCAATTCCTGCTTGGCATCGGCGCTTACTGGTCGCGCATTTCAACCGCCGACGCTCCGCAGCCTATGCCAGTCATGATTGCGTTGACCGTGACGCACACCGTAGTAGGCGCGCTCTTATTTGCTGTTTCTATACTGACGATTCTCGTGTGCTATCGACTGGTGCCGCGCGCTGGGGAAGTCGCCGTATCGTCGCATGACAGGGTGGCCGTCTAATGAGTACGGTGCGCACTACGGAAATCACGCTCGCTACGCGGGCTAACGCCTATGTCGCGTTGACCAAGCCCGACGTTTCGTTTCTCGTGTTGATGACCACCGCCGCCGGCTATTACATGGGTGCACGCGGCGCGGTAGATTGGCTGCATTTGATTCAAACCGTCTTCGCCACGCTCCTGATTGCAGCGGGCACGGCGACCTTGAACCATTACATCGAACGCGACTCGGACCGTTACATGCGGCGCACCGCTTCGCGTCCGCTTCCCAGTGGCCAATTGCAGCCGAGGGAAGCATTGTGGTTTGGAGTGATTCTCTCCGTCACTGGTGCTGTTGATCTGTACTTCACCGCGGGATTTCTCGCTTCCGCGCTTGGCGTTCTCACCAGCCTCAGTTATTTGCTCGCCTATACACCGCTGAAGAAGCGCACCGTCTGGGCGACAGCCGTCGGCGCGTTCCCTGGAGCGATCCCTCCCATGATTGGCTGGGTCGCCGCTACCGGCACTCTGGATCGCGGTGCTTGGCTGCTTTTCGCCATTCTGTTTTTTTGGCAGTTTCCTCATTTTTATGCGATTGCCTGGATGTACCGCGAAGATTACGCTCGCGCAGGCATACAGATGCTGCCGGTCGTGGACCGCGAAGGCACGCGCACGTTTCGCCAAATTATTCTGACTGCTATAGCGCTAGTTGGAGTGAGTCTCTTACCCTCGGTTACGGGCCTGGCGGGTGTGCGCTACTTTTTCGGTGCGCTCGTGGTCAGTACGGCGCTCGTCCAGGTTTGCCTGTGGGCCTCCAGTTCGCGGACCAATGTTCGCGCCAAGTGGCTAATGCACGCCACCGTACTGCACATTCCTATGCTTCTCGGTTTGATGATCTACGATAAAATTCCGCGCTGAGCGCCTCTGCCGGGAAGGACGATCGCCTACCAATGTTTTCACAAGCTGCGCTCAACGCTTCTCTAAACGGAACGAGCGCCGTCCTGCTTGCCTGTGGCTACGCGGCGATCAAGAACGGCAAGATGAAGGTGCACAAGGCTTTCATGATCGCCGCGTTTGCCGTCTCCACCGTATTCCTGATTTCCTACGTGATTTACCACATTCGCGTTGGCCACGTTCTTTTCCAGGGGCAAGGCTGGATTCGCGATGTTTATTTCACGCTGCTCATTTCGCACACCATACTGGCCATCGTAATCGTTCCGATGATCCTGGTTACGCTGCGCCGCGCATGGCTTGAGAAGTTCGATAAACATCGCATGATTGCGCGCTGGACGCTGCCGCTGTGGTTCTATGTTTCGGTGACCGGCGTGATTGTGTACATCCTTCTCTACCAGGTTTATTCGCCGCGCATCGGGTAGAGGCAGACACGCACGCAGCAAGCTTCCATCGCCGGATAACAAAACAAAAGCCAGCGGAATTCCAGAATCCCTTTGACCAATAGCTGGTCAGGTTTGCGGAGGGATGTTCGATGTCTTTCCGGGTTCGACGAGCGACCCGGTCTGCGAAGACCGCACAGCCTGCCGGGTCCCCGCCTTCGGAAAGACCACGTGCCAAAAATCCTTCCGTGGCGCGGTGAAGCCAACGCCTATGAAACGGCGTTCCTGCTTTTCTCGAACAGAGGTCACGAAGCACTCGACGGACTCCGCCGTCATTTCATTGAAAAGGCGGACGTTCTGGCCGGGCAGAAGGGGGGCATCCATTACGATGAGTGCTCCATTTGCGCTTACAAACTGTGTAAACGCTTTTAAATCAATAACTTCGCCTTCCGGCATCTGGCAGCGTACTTTTAAGGGAATTTGCAGCGTCATCCGAACGGTGCGACGCCTTTCGGGGTATCTGGACCGGTGCATTCATCCGCCTTTGGATGGGGGACTACGGAAAGAGCTTGCCACGGTTGAGGAGGAATAACAAGGACTTACGGTCGCCTAAACCGGCTGCACTGGCGCAGCAGCAGGGAACTAGTTCGGCCGAAGCGAAGCGATCACCGCCTCAGTGAACTCCTGTGTCCCGGCTCTTCCGCCCACGTCTTGGGTAATGTGCTTACCTTCACGGTGCACTTTTTCGAGGGCACTTTCGATGCGGCGAGCTGCCGATCTTTCCCCGAGGTGGTCCAGCATCATGATGCTGCTCAGAAGCAGTGCGGTAGGATTCGCCAATCCTTTTCCGGCGATGTCTGGCGCGGTTCCATGCACGGCCTCGAACATGGCGGCCTCGTTGCCAACGTTGGCGCTCCCAACGACGCCTAGTCCGCCGACCAGGCCTGCAGCTAGGTCACTCATCACGTCGCCATAAAGATTTGGGAGCAACAACATGTCGAATTGCTGGGGATTCAGCACCATTTGCATGCAGGCGTTGTCAACAATCAGTTCCTTATACTCGATGTCGGGATATTGGGGCGCAACGTTGCGAATGGACTTCAGAAAAAGTCCGTCCGAGAGCTTCATGATATTGGCTTTGTGGATGGCGTGAATTTTCTTGCGGCCTTCGCGTTTGGCGTATTTGAAGGCAAAGTGCGCGATCTGCGTCGATGCTTTTTCCGTGATTATCTTCAAGCTCTCTACCACGCCAGGAACCACTTCGTGTTCCAAGCCGGAATAGAGATCTTCTGTGTTTTCACGGATCAGAACGACATCCACATTTTCAAACCGGGATTTCACTCCAGGGAGGTTCTTGACGGGCCTGACGTTGGCGTAAAGATCGAGAGTTTTTCTCAGTGCTACGTTGATGCTGGGCGCTCCGCCGGCAACCGCAGTGCCCATCGGGCCTTTGAGAGCCACGCGATTGCGGCGAACGGATTCGACGGCGCCTTCGGTAACAAATTGCCCCGTTGCCGAGGCCTTATCCGAGCGCGCTTCAACCTCTTCCCAATCGATCTGAACGCCTGCGGCCTCCAGGACGGCCCGGGCAGCGGCAGCAACCTCAGGACCGATGCCTTCACCGGGGATCAGCGTGACTTTGTGTCTAGACATATTCACCTATAGAAATGTGAGCAAACGCGAGCAAACAAATTACTCAATTAGCAGGAGTTAGCCGAGTCCCGGCATGGCTCCTGCCTTTATCGTAGCAACCGCGAGCAAACGCGAGCAAACTTAGGTTACAGTTAAGCTAATTGGGGGACGCCATGATTTCTTGGAATATCGTCCTGAGCATCCTAGTGGCTCTGATTATTTTTTCCATCCTGCGAGCGATTGTTAGGCGCATCATCACAACGCTTCGCACGCCTGGGGAGGATTGAAAATTTTCCGGTAAGTAGGCAGTAAAGCGGGACGCATCGGCGCTATCAACGCCGACACGCCCCTAACTCACTCAAGCGGAGGTAACCCGCTCATGCAAGCTCCACGTAGTCTATCCAAGTCCCAAACTCTCACGCTAGAAAGTTGTTATCTGTTCCTGCGGGCGCTGCGTCCGCTCTTACTCTCTATCGGCAACGGGATTGATCTCGTTTCTCGCGAGATGCTCGACGAACAGAGGAGCCTCGCGCAGTTAAATGAAGAGAGGCTCATCGAATCGTTCCCCGAAGTGGCTGACGCCGCGCAACGGTGGGGAAAGTGAGTCCACTGGTCCGGGTGAGACGCTTCCGCGTTGCTCATCCTGAACGGTGGATAGTGCGCGGCTTGTTTGCGTTCCTTCTCTTGCTTGCGGCCCTCGCGGTGTTTCTGTGAGGTTCCCGCATCGGATTGTCGAATGCCCGAAATGCTTCCACCGCTTCGACGCTGATAGCGACGTGATTATTTTTACGCTGCTAGGGATGCTTTTGGGGGTGCTGCTGACGCTGACCGTATTGCGGCCCTAAAGAACCGGCGAGAGCTAACTTAGTCCTTATGCCAATCTTTTGCGGAGATTGTCTTTCCCGGTATCACTAAGCGCCCAATGGTGGTCGATTCCATGATCGGACGTGTGAAAGACTTTAATCTCTTCATTTCTTTCCAGCGCCGACGGAAGTTCAGCCCAATCCAAAATAAAGAATATGGGAACTTCCTTCCCGCATTCTTTGCAATAGTCTCTCATGGGGACCGCCATGCTAGCACAAGACTAACCGATACGGTGAACAGTCAAAACATTGCTTGTGATCGTGTTTGATGTGTTTGCCGTTACCCACTGAACCTGCATTTGCAATGTATGCGAAGTGGTCGTGTTGACCGTCACGGATTGAGCCGGGGAAGCTACGCCGGTCGTGTTCGTGAAGACTCCGCCCCCGCTTGGGCTGCTCTGCCACAAAACGATTGCTCCCGTCACTGTTCCGCTAGAGCCTGTCGCCGTGCAGGTGAACCAACCCCGCAGTCCCCACGGCTGAGTGTTGGCCGTCGCAAGCCCTGGAGAGAATGTGGCGATTGCCACGCCATCGAGATAAACGCCTAGAGTAATTCCCGCAGCCGCCGTGTCCCCGATGATTCCCACCGCGTCGATATAGAAAGTCTGTCCTGAGCCTATGTCGCTCGCCGCGATAGTCACACCCTGCAATGGAGATAGCGCGGTCGTGTTGCCTACCGTTACTGGAGTGATGTTGCTTCCCTCAAACTTGAATCCACTTCCTCCCGCTGGCGCTACCCACGTCGAATCTTCGCGGAGAAACCGCGTTGTCCCCGCAGTAGAGCCTGGGTCTGGAACTGCTCCCACGGCATGACTCGCACCAGAAGCAACGAAGACGCCCACGCTAGGGCCGGGGAGCGTGCCAGTTACCCCGCCGTTGGTATTTCCTCCCGCCAGATTTACGGGGGCATAGTTTGTGCCGGGAAGCGTTCCGGTAACTTGCGATGCGAGATTTATGGGAAGCGTCGGAACTGCCGAACCGTTGTTTTGCAGGCCGCCCGTAAAATTCCAAAGAGCCGTTACCGTGCATCCTTGAGTGCTGGAGCAAAACGTGTTCATCGTTTGCGGATTTGCTACAAGAGCGCCCGCGAGTAGAAGTAGAGCCGCCGTCAAGATTGCCCGCCTCATGCCTGAGCCGTCCTGCGTTCCCTGAGCCGTATTCCCACCCATCCCATAGCGCCGATCACAAAAACGTAGGGCAAAACTTCGTTGAGCTTGAGCCAAGTGAGCGACGGAAGATTGAGCGCGAATCCCAAGCGGAATCCCGCTAGAGCGAGCCAAAGGAAACCGAGCGTCAACGGAACGTCTGCCCGCGTTACGTGTGGCGCACTGTAGCTTAAAACCGCGCCGCAAAACGTAAGCGTCCCACCCTCTAGCAAATAAAACTTGTCATAGGTAGGCAGGGGATGCGGCAACCCGCCCCATGCTTTCCAGATAATGAACGCTGTCGCCACCGCACCTAACAAGACGTGCCAGAGCTTCCGGTAATTGTCTCGGACCATGTTCAGCATGGCCGCGAGAATGACGCACGTTCCGATGTAGTAGGCCGTCGCGTAGGTGAAAGACGTTTCGCCGTATCCTCGGAATAGCTGTATCTCGACGTTGGCCGCGAGCATGGCTGCGAGATAGATTCGGAGACTCTTTGGACAGGGGTAGGCCAGAGAACAGGCGAACGCCCAAAGAATCGCCAAAAATAGCGCGACGCTCTTCATTCCGTCTTGCCGGTGGTCCGGTCAATCGTGGTCACTACTTCGTCGCCCGACGTTTTCACTACCACGATGGCCTTGTTGTCTGTGAGCGCGACGGTAGTGTTTCCTTGCGTCACAACCGTATCGTCTGCCGTCCAGCCGTGTGGCCCGCCTTGTCCGCTCATCGCGTTACTCCTTTGGTGTTAGTTCCGTCCATGTTCTGTCACCATTTCCAAGCCGCCGCCGTAGTTCTTCGATGGCTTGAAAAACCCTGAGAAACTGATTCGCGCGATGCGTCTCCGCTGTCTCTAGCTTCCTTGCGTCTTCCTCGCGCTGTTTGGCGAGCGCAGCTACCAGAGCCTCGCGGTGTCCCTTCTGTACCGCTGCATTCCAGACATAGCCGAGCGCCGTGCCGCCGACGCTCGCAAGTCCGACGCCGATCTGCCATGCCTCAATGCTCACTTGTGGGCCGCCCCGATCTTGTTTTCCCGGTTCGCGCCTGTCTCGCGCCAGGAATATCTTTCGCGTAGCTGCCGCGCAAAAACCGGATTGATAAGCGCCTCGCAGTCGTCACAGAGCAAGCGCCGCGAGAGAGGATTGACGAAGAAAGGAAGCCTGCAATCCTTGCAGTGCCGTTGCTCGCGGTGTCCTCCACTCATTGTTGCTGGTCCTGCTGGCCGTTGACACTTGCGGCAATGCCGCTGTAGCCGTTAGAGTTTTTCCCTTCGGTCGCCATTTGCCCGACAAGTCCCGTCTTTCCCAACAAGCCTATGGCTGTATCGAATTGTCCACTGGAAAGCGCGTCCGCAATGCTGCTCTTTGTCGCGGCAGACAGTGTTCTCCATCCCGTGCTACGGATGGCTTTCCCTAGCAGGTTGACCGCGCCGGCATACCCCGCTGCTGCCGACAAACCGCCGCTTGCCAAGCCGCCCGCCCCTGCCACAACCGTTTCCACTTTCGGCAGAGCGCCCACCTGCCCGGTTTTCCGCTGGATTGTCGCGTCTAGCACGTCACTTAGGCTAGTCCAGAAATGAAACTTGGCATTCACGGCGGCAAGGTCCGGGCTGGCCTGTCCAAGCTCTGAGCGAATCGAGTTAGCCGCTTCCTTGCGAACGTTCGCCATGCTGGTATCGGAAAGAGGCTTTCCCTGATAGCCGCCTACTTCCGCCACGGCGCTATCGAGAATGCGCCGCGCCTTGACAGCATCTTGTAGGGAAATGTCCGAGCCGATTTGCTTCATCTGGTCCGATACGGCGTCGATCGCGTTATCCACTTCGGGCCGCAAGCTCACCCCGTTGACCTGAAAACTCTTTTTGAGATTCTGCAAACCGTCAATGACGGGCTGAGTTTTCATCGTGCCTTGCAGATTGGAAACCGTGTTTTCGATCTGCTGGCCTGCCGTCTCCGCATTCGCCGCCGCTTTTTCCTGTAGTCCTTGCCGGGTCATAGCAACGGGTTTTTCCTCAAGCATCTGCGGCATGATTTGTTGCGTCTGATATTTCGTTGTTACCTTTGTCGGGTTTAGAACGTCCTGATAGTTCTTTGCCGCCGACGAATTGAGCAAGTCCGCCGCGCCTTTAGACAGCCCGGTTGCGTCCCCTACCGCGCCAGCTATTTTCCCCGCGTTGCCGAGAGTCACAGCGGACGCAAGGTCCGTTGCCGCTCCCGATATGTCCCCGCGCTGCGCCCTGTCCGCGACGCTGTTAATCCACGGCCCGACCATCGGCACAGAGCCAAGCGCCTGGTCTGTGCGCCCTGACAAATAGGTGAGAGCGCCCGCAACCGCGTGTTTGTTGCTCATCAAATCTTGGGCCGCTTGTACCTCGTTTGTCCCTTTTTGCTGGAGCTGGTCCGCTGGCGCGTCGATGAGCCGGTGATAGGCGAGAGTCACGCGGGACGGGTCTGTAGCGAGAGACGTGTCTACATCGTTAGGGTCATAGCCGTGCGCCGTCTGCCACGCCTTTTCGTCCTGAACCTTTTGCATCAATGCCGCTTTTTCCTGATCTGTCGCCGGGTCCGTGAAAGCGTGGTACAGGCCGGTCACTACTCCCACGGTGTTTCGTTTAATTCCGGCCCATACTCCGGTGTCCGGTGTTTTCTGATTCTCCGCGTGAATCTGCGAAAACACGTCGCCTGAGCTTGGCGGGGGAGCCTGCTGCGCTTGCGCGTGAATCGCGGAAAATATGTCCTGTCCCATTTATTGCGCCTTTGGAATCTGCCATCCGTTCTTTGTCGCAAGCGCCCGCGCCTTGTCCGGGTCATTGCCCGCCGCTTGGTAAAATTGCATAGCCGTCGCCTTGTCGAGTACTTTCCCGCCACCCTGGGGGAGCGCGGCCGCGCCCGTTGGCGGATTATTCGGGCCGCCAGTGGGAGCCGCTGTACCCGATTGCGCCGGTAGTCCGTAATTCGGACGCGGGTCCATCGCACGATCTTTTACATAGGAAATTTCCGAGTTGAACGCGCTTTTTAGCGTTGGCCCGTCCATCTTTTTTGTTTGCGCGAGACTGGCAAGGTTTTCCAAGAGATACGGCCCAAGCCTGCCGGTGTGAACGCTTCCGAGCAATGTGCTGCTCAAGTCCATTTTTGTACGGAGCGCTGCATAGTCCGCGTTGCCGCTGCCCCACGTCCCCGCCATAAAATCATTCCATCGGCCCGCCAGTGGCCCAAGCTCTTTGGCCGCGTCCATCTTGTCGAGTAGCTGCGAAATTCCCATGTCAGACGCCGGTGCGCCCGCTGGAGCCTGCGTCAAGGCGAGTTGCAACCATTGCCGCCCGGAAAGAGCCTTGCTGTATTCGGTTGACGGCATTTCCGCCGCGTCCGTAATGCCCATTTGCTTTGCTTGGGTGTAAGGGACGGCAACCGTGCGGCCTGTTTTCGGGTCCGTGCCGATAACTGGCTTGAGTCCTTCCTTGTCGACCATAAAATCGTAACTTTGCTGGCGCACCGCGTTGGCCGTCTCCCGCTGTGCAAGCGTGCCTTTGGCGTTTTCCTCTGCTTGCAGGAGTTTGTCTATGCGCTCAAAGTCTGCCGGGGTAGCGTTAGGCTGTAGCGTCGCCCAATCTGGTAGAGACTGGCCGGGGTTGAGTTGCTGCCAGCGGGTTTGCAAACCCTGATTCAACGGTTTCACGTCCGGTATGCCGCCCGTCTTTTCGTTGGTTAGGACGTTGACAAGCTCCCCGCCTGCCGTTTTCCATGCGTCCAGCGCCATTTTCTGTTTTTCTTGCGCCTCTTTCACTAGCTGCGAGCCGAGCGCAAAGCTGTTCGCCACAGCCCGCGCCTTATTGTCGCCGGGATACTGCGAAGTAATTCCCGGTGGTAGCTGCGTACCTGCCGCCTGTTCTGCCGCTATCTCCGCGGCCCATGCCGTTTGTTTTTGCGCCGGGTCCGTCATGCCGTCCGAGATATTCAGAATCCGCCCCCGGTAGGCGTCATGCTGCTTTTGAATCGTGTCCGCGTTGCTTAGGTTTGTCGCCGCGTCATTCTTGGCAATTTCGGACGCGGTCTGCTTTATGCCCAAGATGCTTTTCTGTACCTGAAACGCCGCGTTACTACTCCCGCCGTTCTGGAGTACCGCCATAGGCAACCCGTCATAGTTGATTTTCCCGCTGTCATCCGGTTTTAGGCTGCTCATGGCCTTTGTTGTGGCGTCCTGGTCGCGCAAGAGCCGGGTTTGCTCCTGAATCTGGAGCGCCTGCAATTGCTGCTGCTGCTGTGCGCCCGCGATCTGCTGGACCTGCGCGTACTGCTGAATCGGTGACTCCGGGGGCCGTATATCCAACGCGGGGAACATTGAACCCATGTCTAGCGTCCTTCCTGAGTTGCAGTTAGGCTAAAGCCGCTGCAAATATCACAACCCAAAAGACTTTCACCCGGCCATGAGATAGCTTGTCTCAACGCCGCTTTCCGTTCCGCTTCGCCTCGCGCCGCTTGTCTATCCACGAGTCCGTGTCGCCATCTTTCAGGGAACCTAGAACGTCTGGCCGCTTCGCCAGTTCCCGAATCTCTTCCACCTGCTTTTCCGGTTTGAGTCCCATGATCTTGTGCGCCACGTCGAAATGCTCATCGCGGGTTAGCCACAGAGCAAGCTCGATTCGCTGCTCGACATTCGGTAGCTTGTTCATTTCCGCGATTGCTTCCGGGGAGATGGACAAGCCGTACTCATGCGCGGCCTTGCCTGCCTGTTCCAGTTCGGCAAGAGCTTTCGCTAGACGGTTAGCCGTTTCCGTTTCCTGTTCGTCTGGCATGGCTATTCGTCACTCTCTTCCTGAATGGTCCTGGGTTTCGGCAAGTTCAAGTCATTAGGCGAATGCACCCATCCCGCTGCGAGCAATGCCTGTTCCTCTTTGCGGCACACTTCCACGTCGAGCTTGTCCCCTGGCTGCCATCCGGCAGGGACAAGGCAGGTGCGGTACAAGTGTTGCCCGATGATCGCCGGGGAGCCTTCGGACGTGGAAACAATGCCCTTGATACCGGCCCGCTGCGCCATGTTCGCGGGCATCGGGTAACCGGGATTGATGGCGTCCGCGCTCGAAAGTGGGAACACTTCGCCGTCTGGGACAATGTTGCCTGCCGCGTCGCGCTCGCGTTTGAAAGCCTTGTGGTAAAACGCCCTGGGATACTCGGCAAACACTTCGGCAACCGACGCCGCGTATGACTCATCTTGGACGCTCAACGGTGGCGGCAGTATCTTGTTTCCGCCCAAGGCGACGCGCACCTTACTGCCGGGGTAAAGCTCGCGCGAGCCTTCTCTTGGCGGCAAGTCCATTGCCCGCTGCGTTTGCTCATCCCGGCCCGCCGCGTCCCGCTTTTTGGGCCGAAATACGGTTTGCTCCTGACTGACTACCTGTTCCAGTTCCATACCGCCTCACTTTCCTTGCAACATTCGCGCGTTTACCTGGCGCACGTTGGCTAGAGTTAAGCTATGCGTGTCGGTAACGTGCTGAAAAACAAAGTCTTCTAGTGGCGCGTGAGACTGAGAGTCACAAGACTGGCCCTCATGCCGCGCTCGCATGGCCTGTAATTCCTCAAAGCTCGACGCATGGCCCACCAAGCCGCATGTCTCGCACGTCACAGCAAACTCCCATCGGCATTGATGCCGCCCTACCACAATTCCACCTTGACGCGCTTTTTGGCCGGTGCGGGAGCCTCTGCGGGCCGATCTGGAGCGCCGACAAGATGCGCGGCTAGTTCATGCAAGGATTGCGGCCTAAAACCGTCTATTTTGGGTGTTTCCGTCGCCCGATTCCCCGGTGCGCTGGCGTTAGTTTCATTGAAAACAATGGAGTTAGGTCCGTCCTGGGCTGGCGCTGCTCTAAATCCGTCTATTTTATGCGCGAGATGCGCATTTTCTGGCCGATTCTCGCCCGATTCGCGAGTACTGTAACTTTTCCGCTTGGGCCGTCGCCATTGGAATAGCGAACCCTTTTCGAGAGATTCCTTTACAATGGTCCCTATTTGCCGGAGCGTCTCTGGCTCGACGTGCTTCTCTATCAGCTTGGCGTGAGTCTCTGAGCCTGCCAGAGCGAAGGCGAGCCATTGCTTGACCTGAGCCTCAAGATTAAGCTCCCGGTCATAGTAAAGCTCTTTCCTGAGTTTGCGATTGAGGAGTGACGTTCTAGGCCGTCCGTAGCCTACGCTGGCCCGATTGCCGCGCTGGAAACGGGTCTGCAAGCCTACGGTGTTTCCTTTCGGAAATGGATTAGCTGGCCGCATACCCCCCTTCCTCGTTCTTTGCTTGAGTGAGCGCCAGAGAATCGACGTTCAGCGATTCCAAGTAAGGCAGGATTAACCGCTCTGAGACATATTTCTCGGTTAGCAAGTAGTAGTCTCGCGGCAACGGAACGTTAAGCGCGACGATCTGCCGCCCGCCGTCCGAGAGTGAAAGTGTGAGAGTCATTAGCCGCCCTTTTTGAATGCGGGGAATGTCGCCACTTTTGGAGCGTTGGTTAGTGCCGGAATGGGGTTTGTAGCTGGCTGAATAGGCTTTTCCTTTGCAAATGCCGCCCGTCGCTGCTCCTGGCCTTTCTGAATGGAAGCCTCTAGCTTGCGTCCCCGGTCAACGTGGCTGGAACCATGCGCCGGTACACCTTTGTTGATTCCCGCATTTCGCGCTTCTACCGCTTTCCAGCTAGGTGTTTCTTTTGTCGCCATTTCGTTCCCCTTTCAAAAATAATCCAAGCCCAGTTCGCCCGCCGTAGTTCCCGCCGTCACGATCTGCAACCCGCTCCCGAAAAACAAAGGCTCCGGCAGCATCAAAGTGCCGACTGCCGGAACAGTTAGGGGAGTAGCGCCCAAAAGCGTGATAGCCGAATTTAATCCCTGGCCGATGTCGTTGACCTGCAACGTCCAAGCCGAGCCTTGAGCCGCTACGACAATCTGCCTTAGATACCCAGAGCCGATCTTGACCTGAGTCGTGGCCTTGTTTGCTATCTGTGCTAGCGGCACCCGCGTTCCTCGATTCGCTGCTCTAAGTCCGCTGCCTCTGCCCGCAACCCTAGCAGCCGGTGCAAGTCCGCAATTTCCGCCTTGAGCGCCAATGCCGCGTTATCTTGGGCCGCAATAATCTCTTTCAAGATGCGGTTTTCCTCGCGTAGCTGACTGTCTGGCGTGTAGTAGTCGGACACCTGCAATAGCGAAAAGGGAATCGTGGTCATTTCGTTTTTCCGTGCCTCACGCGCTGCTCGATCTGCTCTTGCAAGTCCTGGGCCTGCGCCTCTTTGACAATCGCTTCGGTCTTGAGTCCAACAAGGCGTTGCACGTCCGCGAGCTGCCTGCGTACCTCTGCAAGTTCGTCTGTCACTGGCTTGAGATTCCGTTCCATCCAAGCCGCCTGCATTTCCGCAAGTAGTGGTCCTATCTCGCGTTGGTCTTTTTGCTGGTAGGCGAGCATTCGTGAACGCAAAAGTTCGTTCTCATGGAGCAGCATGGAAACTAGTTGTTCCCGCTCCTGCTTGGAAGCACCCTTGCGCCGCAAGTAGTCAATTTCCAAACTGCGCGAATCTTGATTGAGCGCGATTGCGGTTAGCCGTTCAGCACGCTCCGCGTTCAGTTCTTTCACGGCCCGATAAATCTTTTCACTGGAATCCTTCGTAAAATTCCGCTTGCCCGCCTCAAGCAAGGAAAGAAGGTTTTGCGAGATTCCGGCCCGCTTCGCCAAATCGAGCTGTTTGACGTTGTGAGTCTCCCGCCATCGGCGTAGGTCAATGCCTTCTTGGGGTTGTGTGGACGGTTGCTTCGTAGTCATGGGCGCATCTTAAATCTCATGTTTTAACCGTGTCAAGAGAAAAACGGCCTGTTTTTCGGCACCCAAACAAAAAGCTCGCAGTAATAGCCAAGTACTAGGGCATTCGTACTATTGGTTGTGTTGTAGCCTTGCTATATTCTTTGTGAAAGCATAGTCCTGGCCGGTGACTTGGACGGCCAGAGAAAGGACTCTTTAGCGAATACCACGGAAGGACGGGGAGCCGAAGAACTGATCTCAAGGGGTACGCCGTTCTTATCTGCTCCCCGCCGACACTTTCGGGGGAAAGTGCTTTATGGGCCAAAGTAATAGCACGGAACGCTTGGGCCAGCAAGAGAGAATCCTCGATCTGCTCAAGTCTCGCGGGTACGGCCAGTGGATACAGCTATACGAGATTCTGGACCTGCAACCCCGCATCGTTGACATTGGGACGCGCATCCATGAGCTACGCCACAAGCGCGATCTAAACATTCAAAACAAGAAATGGCGCGTCGACGGGGTTACGCACAGCGCCTACCGCCTGCTGCCTGGCTCTTTCCGCGAGCTTGGCGGTAGGCCTGAGTCTGAGAAGCAAGGCGACACCCGCCAAGAGCGCGTCGCCAGATTTGAGCGCGAGTTTCGGCCCGCCGTAGCGCCTGCCGCCGCTGCGCCCGATGAATCCCTGCCATTGTTCGCCGGGGTGCGCCGATGAACCGCCAACCGAAGAACAAAGAGCCGCGCAAGGGCAAGCCCATAACTCTCGCGGAATGGTGGCGAGCGATGGCGAAATATGAGGGTCAACACCCGCAAAAGCGCCCGCCCGATCTGGTTGTGCCATGAGCAAGGAAAACGGATTCGTCCCGATACGTCGCGGCTTGTGGGAACACTTGCGCGATGGCCGGATGTCTCCGTTTGAGGCTCTGGCTTTTATCTACATCTGCTCGCAAGCCGATACCCGTACTGGCGTCTGGAAAGGCTCTGCCGGTGCGCTTGTCACAGAGCTAGGATTCCAGCCTCGCACAGCCAGAGACTTACTCGAACGTATGGAGCACGGCGGGTATATTCGCCGCTTTGTCAGTCAAGGAATGCGCCATTGCTACCCGATCTTGGTTCATAAGTTCCCGGTAACTCAGGGAGAACACAATGGCGAAGTTCTCGACGCGCTATCTTCCACAAAGCAAGACGGTTGCTTAGAGCTTCGATACATTTCCTGCGAAGTGCATGGCGAAGTTGATGGCGAAGTGCATGGCAAAGTCCATGCCTCTCAGAGAAGAAGTGAGAATGGAGAATTGAGAAAACCCCTTACCCCCTCAGTGAGTGAGCTTCCCGCCGCAGACGGTTTTGAGCATTTCTATGCAGCGTACCCGCGACACGTCGCAAGGGCCGACGCGGAAAAGGCTTGGCGGCAGACAGTAAAGCCGGAAGAGGTTCCGGCAATCCTGGCGCGAATCGAGATAAACAAACTCGGGGAGTGGGCAAACAAGGAAAAGAGATTCATTCCGCACCCTGGGAGCTGGCTTAGGGGCCGCCGCTGGAACGATGAAATTGAGAAAGGGGAAAGGCCGCATGGGAAGCAATCAACCGTTAGCGATAGAATGCAAGCAACCCTCTCCGCCGTCTTTGGAGAGCCGAAAGCAGTTAATTAGGGAATGGATTGCCCGCTTCGCGCTCAATGCCGACAAAGAGCTAGACGCGAGAGCTGTGGGAGTTTATGAATCCCTTTGGCTCGACGGATTCTCTGATCTCTCCGACTCCTGCCTTGTTGCTGCATTCAGAAAAACAATTCAGAGCGCAAAGTTTTGGCCGGTCAAGATTGCCGACGTTAGGGAGCATGTCGCACGCGCCGAAACAAATGCGACGGCGGAAGCCGCCCAAAAAGCCTGGGAGCGAGTCCTAGAGATTCGCCGCTGCCACTGGAACCCGGACATCCCTGGCCCGTTTAATCGCGCCTTAGCTGCTCTGCCTGAGCGAATCCGGCAATGCGCTCGCGCCTCTGGCGTGTTTCGAGACGTTGAGTCCGCAGACGATCTCCATGTTTGGGCAAAAAAGCGTTTCCTTGAATCCTTCACAGCCTATGGCGAACGCGCGCAAGATGCGTTTCTGCTCCCCGATGGCGAGATTAAGAACCTGCTCGCGGATTTTTCCAGCGTAAAGGCACTACCCGCGCCGACCGTTCACGTTGCCGACCTGCACTCTCGCGGCGTCGAGTACGGCAAGGAATTGCGTGTGCTCTATGAGTGGAAAAATACCGCCGACGCCTTGCCAGAATGGGACGCGGAAACGCGGAAACAAATCGAGCAAGAGATTGCAGCCAATGGTGAACGATTCAAGGCCGCGCTCGCGGAAAAGACGGCCAAGCATGAGTAGTGCATTAAAATTCCACTACAGCAACCCGAAGTTTGCCGGGTTGCCGTGGCCCGCCGCCAAAGCCACAGAAACGCGCCGCCGATGCGTCAAGAAAAGTTATAGCCAGAGTGACGCGCAAAGAGAGTGCGCCTCGCTGCGAAAGACGGCGCGTGGCTTCCGATGGTTTTATCAGTTTTGCCGCACCTGCAATGCGTTCCACGTCTTGCGGGAGAAAAGGGAAAGCGTATGAACGTTGCCGAGCTAGTGCCACTTTTGAAACCGAAAGACGCCGCGAAGATTCTCTGTATTTCGATCTTCTCTCTTCGCCGCCTTGTGGCCGATGGCTCGCTGCGGTGCGTTCGCTTGAGTGACGGGGGACAAATGCGCTTTGACGTGGCCGACGTGCGCCGGTTTATCGAGCAACACAAGGCTTGACACTCCTTATTTATTGTATACAATAAATCGCATGAAGAGAGGCAGGCCAAAGAAGCCAGCGGAGGAACGAAAGGAGATAGTTCTCTGTCATCGTCTCACAAAGGCAGAGCACAGCAAGCTACTGACCGCCGCAAACAAATCTGGTCTGTCTGTTTCCGAGTACTCAAGAAAAAAACTCACCGGGAGGTGATATGGAAACAGAGAAAAAACCACGGGGGAAAAGAGGGCAGGGAAGCGTATATCTGCCGAAAAACTCACGCTTCTTCTGGATTAAGTTCTCGGTCAATGGCCGGGTGATTCAGGAGAGCGCCGAGACAGAGAGCCGCAAGCAAGCCCTCGATACCCTCAAGGCTCGAATCCTCAAGTACTCAACCGGGCAGGGAATTGATTCCCGGCAAACAACCGTCAAAGATGTGTCGGAAGGAATGCTCAAGACTTGGCGAATGCTCGAACGTAACCCCGTCTCTATCGCCTGGGCAGAGCGTTGCTGGAATCACGTCCTAGACTTTTTCGGCACGATGAAAGCGGACAAAATTTCAAGCGCCCATGTCCGCGAATATGCGGAGAAGCGCCGCACTGAGGGTGCCTCAAACGCGACAATCAACCGCGAGCTGGCCGTCATGTCTTCGGGGTACAGCATCGCGTATGCCGAAACGCCGCGCCGAGTCTCGCAGAAATTTTCCTTCTCTCGCTTGCCCGAGCCAAAGGGCAGACAGGGATTCGTCGAGCGCGACACCTACCTAAAAATGGCCGCTGCCTGCCGCGAGCCGTTCATGCGGGCAATGTTGGCCCTGGCCTATAGCTTCGGGTTTCGCCGGGGAGAACTACTCGCGCTCAAAGTCGGGGACGTTGACCTGCTCGACGGAACGGTGAGACTCCGCACAAGCAAAAACGGCGAGCCTCGCCAGATAAACCTAACCGAAGAAACGCGCAAGCTCCTCGCGCCTTGCATCACCGGCAAGAATGCCGGGGACGCCGTGTTTACTCGCGAGTCTGGCCCGGTGCTTTATTTCACTGGCGAATGGGACAGGATAACCGCCGCCGCTGGCTGTCCTGGCTTGCTCTTTCACGATCTGCGCCGCTGTGCCGTTCGCAACATGGTCCGCGCTGGAGTGCCGGAAGTGGTTTGTATGAAAATTTCGGGACACAAAACGCGGGCAGTTTTCGACCGGTACAACGTTGTGTCGGGCCGCGATCTGGCCGACGCCGCGAAAAAATTGGAGTCCGTCGCCGTAAGCCAGAGTTTAGCTAAAACAGAGGATGCCCAAGAGACTCAAAGCCAAACGACTCAATCAGTTAGGTTGCAGTAGTCGCGTGACTTTGTGTCTCATGGCGCATCTTATTGTATGCGAAGGGCATAGGGTTGTCGAAACTCGCTCTAGTGCCTAGTTTCCAGACAAGAAATCCGCTGTTCAAGGGCGATGTGCAGTTGTGGAAAAGGTTTGCTATACTTAGGTAGAGAGTTGCGTCGCGGGTTCACCTGCGATGCGGAGGCCAAAGGAACTTATGATTAGTCTGACTCCCACTGCCAGCACCAAGGTCAAGGAAATCATGGGAATGCAGAATCCTGTACCAGTAGCGTTGCGCGTTGCCGTCGTCGGCGGAGGCTGCTCCGGTTTCCAATACCATATGGCTTTTGAAAACCAGACCAACGAGACCGACCAAGTCGTGGATTTTAACGGTCTTAAGGTCGCTGTCGATCAGATGAGCTCGATGTATCTGGATGGCGTCGAGATCGATTACATTGAGACCATCGAAGGAGCGGGCTTCAAGTTCAACAACCCGAACGTGAAGAGCACCTGCGGCTGCGGTAGTTCCTTCAGCGTTTAATCGGCGTTTTTTATATCTATCATTCATTCTGTCATAGAATGACAGAATGAATGACACAGGCAGCGGCGTTTCGCGCGCCTCACGTGCAGGGATCCAGGCCCTTGGACTTACTGTTCGAGGGCCTTTTTTATGTCCACTACCGTAGCCGAATGGGATGCACGCCACCGCGAGTCGGCGGAAAATCCGTCTGCGGAGCCTTCCAGCATCGTCTCGGAATGGCTGCCATTGCTCCCGCTTGGAGCAGCGCTAGATCTCGCCTGCGGGACCGGTCGGCACGCATTGTTGCTGGCAGGACGCGGCCAATTTGTGAATGCAGTCGATTGGTCGGGAGCTGCTCTCGACATTCTGGAAAGCCGCGCGCGCAAGGCCAAGTTACACGTTAGCCGGGCGGACGACGCCTCCGGTGCGGGTTCGCGGACGCATGGCATCCGGCTCATTCAAGCGAATCTTGAGGACATCCAACTTCCAGAGGCTCTGTTTTCTTTGATTCTTTGCCTTCAGTACTTGCAAAGATCACTCTTTCAGCAAATGACTGCTGCTCTCCGGCCCGGCGGCGTGCTCGTGTTTGAAACATTTACGCGGGCACAGCTCAACTACTCGGGCGGGCCCCGCAAACCCGGGTATCTGCTCGAATCGGGTGAACTGCGAACTGCGTTTCCCGGACTGCGCACATTGTTCTATCGAGAGTTGAACGCCGGGCAGGGAATCGCCAGTTTAATTGCCCAGAAGCCGCAGAAAAATGGGTAACTCGCGGTGGCGATAAACCGGACACAAGCCATCGCGCTGGTGTTTGCAATCTCTCTTTGGCATCCGTATTCTAAAGTGCCGGCATGAAGATAGCGCTTGCGCAGTTCAATCCCACTGTAGGCGATTTCGAGGGAAATTCGGCTCGCATCCTGAGTCTGGCGGAGAAAGCCAGGCAGCGAGGGGCCGACCTTGCCGTTTTCTCGGAACTTTGCCTGTGCGGCTACCTTCCTCAGGATCTTCTCGAACGGCCTTCCTTTATCGATCGTAACCATTGGGAATTGAAGGAACTAGCAACCAAGCTGCCGCTGCCGTGCATCGTGGGATACGCCGGTCGCGTGAAAAACGGCACGGGAAAATCCATTGCCAATAAGGCGGCGCTGATTTGCGGCGGGAGAGTGGTGTTTGAGCAGAGCAAAATGCTCTTGCCGACCTACGACGTGTTTGACGAGTCGCGCTATTTTCAGCCGGCTGGCAAACAATTCGCGTACGGATTCGGCAAAGAGCAACTAGGCATCACGATTTGCGAAGACGTCTGGAACGACAAAAAGTTTTGGGCCGAGTGCCGGTATGATCGCGATCCTGTGACGGAACTTATCGCGCAGGGAATCACCGTCCTTCTGAATATTTCGGCATCTCCTTATACGATCGACAAACGCGCCCTGCGATTGGAGATGCTTCAATCCATCGCCGTGAATCAGCACCGCCCCATCGTCTACGTGAACCAGGTTGGCGGCGATGACAGCTTGATTTTTGACGGCGCCAGCATGGCTTTAACCGCGGAAGGGAAAGTGGCAGCACAAGCTTTGGCATTTGAAGAAGATCTGGTTCTCTTCGATACCGTCACTGGGGTAGGCGAAATTCATGCGCAGCCGCATGAAGAAATCGCGTATGCCTACAGGGCGCTGATCACCGGGACGCAAGATTACGTTCGCAAATGCGGCTTCAAAAAGGTATTGGTCGGCCTTAGCGGTGGAATCGACTCCTCGGTGGTGGCGGCCATCGCCGTGGACGCTCTCGGTGCCGGCAACGTTTTGGGCGTGTCCATGCCGGGACCGTACTCCTCCGAGGGGAGCAAGGCCGACGCAAAGGCCCTGGCGCAAAATCTCGGGATCGAATTCATTACTCTGCCGATTGGCGGTGTTTTTGACGCGTACCAGCAGGCGCTCGCACCAGCGTTTGCTTCACGTCCCGCCGACGTCACGGAAGAAAATATTCAGGCGCGCATTCGCGGCAATTATCTGATGGCCATTTCCAATAAATTCGGATCGATGGTTCTTAGCACTGGCAACAAATCCGAACTGGCTGTAGGTTACTGCACCTTGTACGGCGACATGGCTGGAGGGCTTGCAGTGATTTCGGACGTGCCCAAATTGATGGTTTACGAGCTGGCGAACTGGATCAATCGGGAAAGGGAACTCATCCCCCGATCTTCCATCGAGAAAGTGCCTTCTGCCGAGTTACGTCCCAATCAGAAGGACGAGGACAGCTTGCCGCCCTATGATGTCCTGGACCGCATACTGAAGGCTTATATCGAGGACCTGCACAGCCCGCAGGAGATCGCCGACCACTATGGGTTCGACTTACAGCTCGTACGCGACATTGCCCTGCTGGTCGACCGGACCGAATACAAACGCAAGCAGGCCGCTCCGGGGCTTAAGATTACTTCGAGAGCCTTTGGGTTTGGCCGGCCGTTTCCGATTGCCCAGCGGTTTATTCCTTAAAGAACTGAGGTCTAGCGTGAAGAAATCACAGACTGTCGCAGCGATATTTGCCCTGAGCTTTATTGTTTCTGGCGCCCGCGCGCAGAAGTCGCCGGCTGCTTCCGCTGCTCCTGCCGCCGCTGGAGAATCGCCCATACAGAAGACCGTCGAGGCTTATCTGCGGAATCTTTACGCCTTTGGCCCAGACACAACCGTCATCGCCTCAGCTCCGAAAGATATCGGTGTCGAAGGCTTGGAAGAGGTTGATGTTGAAGTGACTGTTGGAGAGAACCGTCAGACCGGCAAGGTCTATGTGAGCAAGGACGGGAAATATATGTTTCGCGGCGAGTTGTCGGATCTGTCCAAAGATCCTATGGCCGAGAATCGCGCCCAGCTTCAGACCAAGGATAGCCCCTCGCTTGGCCCTGCCAATGCTCCCGTAACCCTCGTGGAATTCTCGGACTTCGAGTGTCCTGTCTGTCGCAGCCTGCATGACGCGCTCCGGGGTCTCTTGCCGAACTACCCCCAATTGCGCGTGGTATTTAAGGACTTTCCTCTGGAACAGATACATCCGTGGGCACGGACGGCAGCCATTGCCGGGCGTTGCGCTTACCAGCAGGATCCGAAGGCCTTCTGGAAAATGTACGATTTGATTTACGACGGCCAGGAGCTGATCTCGGCCGAAAACGCCTGGGGCAAGATGACCGACTTTGCGGCGCAGTCAGGCCTGAACTCAGAAACGTTCAAGGCTTGCATGGCGAGCCCGGAGGCTGGCGCGGCTGTGGATGCGAGCCGCGCTAACGGTATCCAGCTGGAAGTCGGCAGCACGCCGACTATGTTCGTAAACGGGCGCCGAATTGTCGGTGCGGATCCTCACACGCTCGAGCAGTACATCAAATACGAATTAGACCAACGCAAAGCGCAGAAGGCTTCGGCTAAGAATTAGCGGGAGCTGGTGGAAATAGGGAGGCAGCCCGTATTGGGGCTGCTGGATAGGCCTCCGCGGGGAGCAGATCATTCCGATTTTCTAGTTAACATAATATTACTTATCAGACGCACGCCAAAGAGGAAATCCTCGGCTATTTTCAGGTTTCGCACTGCTTTCTGTTCGTGCTCCTCCCGGCGCCTGTGGGGCCTTCTTGTGAGGAGGACGCCGCCTGGCGCAAGAAATCTCGGCGGGATCGTTCCCAACCATGTTGCCCTTGTTCAGCGCTCATTCCGCAGTCCTGGAGGGTCTCATGCTTTCTTTACAAATGGTGGCCCGCTGCCTGCTGCTCTTGTGCATGGCGCTGGCTCCGGCCGCTCGAACCATGCGCACTTGCCCCAGGCCATTGCCTGCGCAAAAAACGCATGCGCCTAAAGTGACCGCGAAGTTGCCCGAGCAACCGCCGATAGAACTGCGCGTTTCAGGCCCGGCAATCATTCATCGGAGCGACAGGGTGGAATTCAAGGCAATGCTCATCAATCACGGTTCGGCCGGCGTTCTTGTCAGCCCGGCAGAAAGGAGCCACGCATTTGTGCTCAGCTCCTGGTGGGATGCTACCGATGCTTCGGGCGCGCCGTTGGATCACGAATCAATCGGCTATTGTCCCGTCGACGGCGCGGACTATTCTCACAAGTGGCGTTTGACGGACAGCTCTATCCGCGTTCTGAGACCAGGGGAAATGACGGAAGTGCCTCTTACATTTCCTGATCCCCGCGACCCGCTGAAGTTTCGCAAAAAAGGGACGTATCAGCTCACGCTGCACTATTTCTTCAATCCTCCAGGACGGGCGCCGGATACCAAGGACGGAGAGCTTGTACTTACAAATTACGAAACCAGCTCGCTGAGTCCCGCAAACATCCTAGCGCTACGCAAAGCCACCGGATTGTCGCTTACCTCAAAGGCCTTCACGATCGTTCTGGAATAACGAGAAGCCGTTCCAGTCGGATTGCGCTCCCTCTCGCGAAGCCATCTGCGGCATCGCGCTCGGCCCTGGTTTGACGCCGCGCTTGGATCTGGTGCCAACTTCGTCTTCGAACACGAGGAAGCGTCTGCGTCTCCGGAGGAAATCCTGCCGTCCCCAGCAGAGAATTCACCATCGGGCGATTCCCTGCCCGCAGACCCGCCACGTCCTCGGTCAGTGCCAAGCTTTGACGAGATCAAACAGTGACGCGGCCTTAAGGCCGAGTCAACACATCGGCCGCGGCTATCGCCATCGCGTTCGCCGCTGGCGGGGCGGTCGCTCATGTGCAGACGACTCCGCTCATGACCGCTGCGGAAGCCATTGAAGCTCTCAAAAAAGCTGGGACTTGCGGATACAAGTCCATCGTTTCCGGGCACGTAGCCGCTGCCGGCGCGTGATTGCCGGGCGGGCAGAGGCTTCAGGAATAATTCAAAGACTAGGGGCAGCAGCGGCTTCCTTGCCGCTACTCGCGAGGAGGGATCGTGTGCCTGGTTTCCTCACGCTAGTGGACGTTCCAGCCGGTCGATCCGTCGGCGAGCGGCAAACCAGTCCACTGCTGCGAATCGACGAATTCTACAGATCCGGGCAACGCAAAGCTCTCGACTTACATCGATTTGATAGTTTATACTCCAGTCACTCCAGCTCGAAGTGCTCTGAAAAGCGGAGTGGTTTCAGTAAGGAGCCCCGGATGATCATCGGCGAACGCTTGCGCGTCCTGCGCGAAGAAAAGAAATTATCTCAAGGCGACATTGAGAAACGCACCGGCCTGCTGCGCTGCTATCTGTCGCGCGTGGAGAATGGCCATACCGTCCCTGCCATCGAGACCCTGGAAAAACTGGCGCGCGCTTTGGATATGCCGCTATATCAGCTGCTCTACGATGGCGACCAGCCGCCCCGGCCGGATGTTCCCGCTTCCTGGACCGAATCCGGGAGCAATGCCTGGGGGAGTTCCGGCAAAGACTTGCGGTTCATGCGCAAGCTCAGACACCTGTTGAGCAAAATGGACCCGCAAGACCGCTCGCTGCTGCTTTTTACGGTGCAGCAGATGGCCAAGAAGAAGAAAGCGCCGGCGGCTTCGGGGAGCGGATCTCGAGCCTGAGGACGCGATTTTGGCTCGGTCTGTGCTTCCCTTTTGTCTTGCGTAAGATTTTTGCTTCGTGGTCATGCTGCGGCCACAGGTCCCCCTCCCAGTGGAACATCCCTTCGTAACCGCGCTTGGCGATATCCAGGAAGAACAAACATCGCAGTTCGTGGTTTTGCGAACACTTCCTGCCGACTTTGCTCTGCTAAACTCTATCCGTGGACTTGCCGAGAGCATCGCCAGGCCTTGCGAATATCCGTCTGCATCCTATCAAATCGCTCGATCCTGTCACGGTGAATGAAGCTCGCATTGGGCCGAATGGCGGCCTCGAACTCGACCGCGTCTGGGCGCTCTATTCCGCCGACGGCCGCTGGGTGAATGGCAAGCGCACTGCCGCCATGCACCTGATCCGCGCAACGTACGCTCCGGACATCAGTTCCGTCACGCTCGCGGTTCCCGGCGACGGGCGCAACATTCCGGCGATGACATTCGCGTTTCCGCGCGACGCTGAAGGCGCCGCGGAATGGTTCAGCATGTACTTTGAGCAGGCCATTCAGGTGCGCTACACACGAGAAGGCTTTCCCGATGACGGGCTCGCCGCCGGTCCGACCATTGTTTCGACTGCATCGCTTTCGGCCGTTTGCGAGTGGTTTCCGGGCCTGGCGCTCGACGAGGCCCGCCGCCGTTTCCGCACCACACTTGAAATCGATACGGCCAGCGATCCGCAGGCACGCCAGACGAAGGGACCTGCGCGCACTTCCGAAATGCTGCCGGCGTTCTGGGAGGATCAACTCTTCGCTGGCAGCGAGAGCAGCGTCGTACGCTTCAAGATTGGCGACGTGGCCTTCGAGGGCAGCAACCCCTGCGCGCGCTGCCCAGTTCCCGCGCGCGATTCGCAAACCGGCGTCACGAACGATGGCTTCCAAAAGCGCTTCACCGACTTGCGCCGCGCACAACTACCGCCATGGGCACCCGAAGAGCGCTTCGACCACTTCTACCGCCTGGCCACGAACACGCGCGTCCCCAGCACGGAATGTAGCAAACTCCTCCGCGTCGGCGATCCGCTTATACTCTCTGACGGTTCATCAGGTCGAGAGCGATTACGAGCATAGCGTCGAAGCCCCTTACCGCTGCGTCCAGCCGTCCCTCCCATCCACATCCCACCCCTCCCAAAATAAAAAGCCAAGCCGGACTTTCGTCTTGGCTTCTTTTTATAGGTTTTGGGGCGCAGTTTTTTGAGAAGGACAGACGAACTCTAACCAGGCGCAGTAAAAGTGAACGGAATCGAACTGCAGGATTTTTGAGGAATACGGAAGCCGGCGTTACTTTCCGGAAGTTGGAGCGGCGGGCTGTTTTTCGAGAAGCTGTTCTTTGCGGTAGATCAAGGAGTTGATGTCGTAGGTGGCGAGTTCAAAACCGTGTCCGTGAGTAATCGCGTCCGTTGGGCACGCTTCGACACAGTAACCGCAGAAAATGCAGCGCGAGTAATCGATGTTGTAAACGCTGGCGTAGCGTTCGCCTGCGGAGATGCGGCTGGCATCGGTATTTTCCGCGGCCTCGATGTAGATGCAGTTGGCCGGGCAAGCCGCCGCGCAGAGAAAACATCCAACGCACTTCTCGAGTCCGGATTCGTCGCGGTGCAGCACGTGAATTCCGCGATAGCGCGGCTGAAAATGCACCGGTTCGAACGGATAATTCTCGGTGACCGTCTTCCGGAACATATTCCGGAACGTGACGCTAAATCCTTGTACCAGTGTGCTGAACGTCTCGCCGACTTCCTTGAAGATGGATGCCATAGGCTAGGAGTCTAACAAACGTCCTTTACACGGGCAAATGGGTAAGTTCCAAGCGGCGAATGAATCGTTCACGCCTTCAATGCATCGATAATTTGCTTGCCGTGAAAGCGGCCGTTTTCGATAAAAATGTCGCCAGTGTGCCGTCCGCCGATGACCACACCGGCCAAGTGGATTCCCGGCACATTGCTTTCGAGCGTATTCGGATCAAGCGCAGGTTTTCGCGTATCGGGATCGAGTTGCACGCCGAGGCTTTCGATAAACGCATAATCGGGGTGATAGCCGGTCAAGGCGAACACTTGTCTCGCCGGCAATCGACTCTCGCCCGCGCCATTCTGCACAATGACTTCTTCTCTCGTGATCTGTTTTACGCGCGTCTCGAAGAGCGCCTTCACTTGCCCCGCCTTAATCCGGTTTTCGATGTCAGGCCGCACCCAATATTTTATCGTGGAGCCAAGCTCCGCGTGCCTGTGTACCAACGCCACGCGGGCGCCATTACGATAGAGATCCAGCGCAGTTTCCGCGGCGGAGTTCTTCCCGCCAATAACAACAACATCCTGGTTCCAGAACTCGAAAGGTTCCGTGTAATAGTGCGAGACGTGCGGCAAATCCTCTCCCGGAATACCCATCACATTGGGAAGATCGTAGTACCCGGTCGCGACAGTGATCTTTTTCGAAGCGTAGCGCGCCTCGATTCCCTTCTCGGTTTGGGTCACGACTGTAAAATTGCCGTCATGCCCGTCCACTCTCAGCACGCGCTCAAAAAGCCGCAGCTCTAATTCGAAGTGCTCCGCCGCCTTGCGGTAATACTTCAACGCCTCGACGCGCACAGGTTTTTCCGCCGCGCTGATCAGCGGCAAGTCGCCGATCTCCAGAAGCTCAGGGGTGGTGAAAAACACCATGTTGACCGGGTAGTGGTAGATCGAGTTGCACAAGCAGCCTTTGTCGATAACTAGCGGGTTCATTCCCGCGCGCTTGGCCTCAATGGCGCACGCCAGCCCGGTCGGTCCCGCGCCAATGCAAATAATGTCGTAAGTTGTCATAACCTTTTTAGTTTGCCGGGAGGCCCTCGGAATTGCAAATTCCCCGCGTCGTCCTGGAAATAGTTTATATACTTATGATTTAACTTATCCTAGAGTTTTATTCACCATAACCTTGAGTTATTTTCGAAGATCTAGACTTTCGTCACGCCGAAAGGCGCTGGGACTCAGGCCACAACCTCTCCGAGTATTTCACTAAGATCCTCGAGAAACACTGCAAGTTCCTGCAGTCGCTCTGGCGTCACTTGCATTTCTGTTTTCTTCCACACAAATACTTCGCCACCGCCGCGCTTAAGCCGCACGCTCAGGTTGCCATCAACGAGGTAGGACGGCGAGGCAAGAAGCTTCAATCCACCGTTGGGGACCGGTGACAGAATGGCGGCGCACTCGCCTCGTCGCACACACAGTGCGCTCTCATAAGGAGGAATCGCGATAGGCCGAAAGCCTGCCGCAAAAAGCCTCTCCACTACCTGCACCTGCTGAGGACTGAATTCCACCATCAGAGAAGTTTGCCGGGCCACGTCGTGCCCGTCTTCGATTCAAGTTGGCTCGACTAAGCCGCGGTTGAATCCGCTGCCGTCGACGTTCCCTCAAGCTGCCCAATGATCTGACGCAGCGTCACAATCAGCTCATCTCGGGAAACGTGGCTCTTCTTAAACTGAATGCGAAACCGGAAGCTCTCGTTTTCCGGTTGAAACTGAAAAATGAACGGCTGCGGCCGCTGCGGACCGCCCTGCTCATCGCGCCGCTCGCGCCGAGCTTCATCGCGCGTCAGACCGCCTTGCATAATGCGGTGCATCATCTCAATCATTTTCTTTTCGGTCGGCTGGCGCGCAATCTGCAGCAGCAGGGACTTCGAAATGATCCCATGCTCTACGCACTTCTTGCGCAACGACTCTGGAATATTTCGGAGAGAAAGTGTTTCCGTAACCGAGGAACGCGCGCGCCCAATTTTCTTCGCCACATCTTCATGTGTGTATTCGAATTGGGTCGCCAAGCGATGCAAGCCGTCGGCTTCTTCAAACGGTGTGAGGTCCTTGCGCTGAATATTCTCAATCAGCGCGATTTCCAATGTTTCGGCGTCGTCCGCCATTTTCTCGATGCAAGGAACTTCACGCAGGCCCGCCGCACGCGAAGCGTGATAGCGCCTTTCGCCGGAAATGATGTAGTAGCAGTCCTCGCGCGGCACAAACCTCACCAGCAGCGGCTCGAGCACCCCTTTCTCGCGGATCGACTCCGAAAGTTCGCGCAAATCTCCCAGCGCCTTGCGTGGCTGGTCCGGATTGGGGCGGATCTGATCCACGGGGATCATCCGTCCCACCGCTGCACCGCTATAGCTCGTCAGTGATTCGACGTAGTGCGCGTCATGCCGCATCTTCAGCGTGACGGGTAACCCGATCCTCTTCGACACGTTGGATAACCTCCCCTGCCAGTTTCTTGTACTCGATAGCGCCGGGTGATTTCGGCGCAAACGTTAAGATCGTCTCTTTGTAAGCCGGGCTCTCTTCCAGCCGCACGTTTTTGCTGATCTTGGTCTTGAAGAGTACTTCGCCAAAAACCGTGCGAATCTGCCCGTGGGTATCCCTCGAGATATTCGTCCGCTTGTCGAACAACGTGATCACCACCCCGAGAACTTTCAGCCCAGGGTTAGGCCGTGCGCGGATTCGTTCGTAGGTTTCGAGCAGGTCGTCCGTTCCCTCGATCGCGAAATACGCCGCTTGAATCGGTACCAGCAAATGTGTAGAGGCCACGAGCGCATTCACCGTCAAAATTCCGAGCGATGGCGGCGTATCCAGCACAATGTAATCGTAGTCCTTCAAGACCGGCGCCAGCGCGTCCTTCAATCGGTACGGCGCGTCGAACTGACCCGCAAGAACCTGCTCCAGCTTAGCAAGCGCCAGCCGTCCAGGCCCTAGAAACAGCAACGGATCTTTCGTCGGCTTGATCACCGCCGCCATCGTCGCGCGGCTCTCGCTCAGCACATCGAACATGGAGGTGGCAATTTCGCCGGAATTGTAAAATGCGATCGTGGAATTCGCTTGCGGATCCAGGTCAATCAATAGCGTGCGCTTGCCGCGATGCGCCAGGGCAGCGGACAAATTTATCGCTGTGGTCGTTTTCCCAACGCCGCCTTTTTGGTTTGCAACTGTGATGATGGCAGTCATACGCTTCTGCCTCCGCCTATGCGCATGATAAATTGCGCCGACGCGATCCGGCAACCAGGTCCCTATATGTGGGTGCTACGAGCAGAAAGCCCCCCAGCTCTAGGCCCACTGTACGTTCGCAGCCCATTCTAGCGCAAGGAAAAAGTGGAAATTTCCGGCCTGGTCGGTGGAAAACTCTTGAGTACTGTTTTGGGACTCAGCAAGAAAAACCTAACCACGGACAAAACTCGAAATCGATTGGAAACTCGCCTGCGAATCGCGTAGCGAATCTTCCGAGGAGATCCTGTCGAGCTAGAAATCTACGCCCCAGAAATCCATCGAAGCGTCCTGGAGCTCAAGCCCTAGTTCCCAGCCCGTGCGGTTCTCGTGTCCCCGCCAAATCAACACCGCTTCACACGCATTTTTGTTGAGCAGATTCACGAGAAGCAGTTTCTGCCCTACTGGAAAATTTTGCGGAACCACAGCGAGGCAGCCTTTCGTACTGGTGTCCACCGTGTAGCCCTCTGCACGCCTCACTTGACCAGACTCCGCCCATTCCACAGCCACCGGCAATCGCGAATTGACGCGAATTCCTGCCCTGGCATTCTGCATTCGTTCGTCAAACCTGGATACGTTCCCTAGGGCCACGGTTGTCTCCTGAACTAGCCAGACCGAGATCTACGTTTTTTCTTTGCCAATTGCTTGCTCAATGCGAAGTTCGAAGGACGACCCTGTCAAAAAGCGGGCGCAATCCGCACGGTACTCAAGCTACGGTTCCTAACCTAACGGGTCAATGGGACTTCGGGTCTAGAACGTCCTCAAAGTTACTGCTCGTTTGCGCCTTTCCGAGGCCCCGCTTAAACTCTTTCCATTCCTCTTCCGTCGATGATTCGCTACAAGACATTCCGCGCCGAACTTGGCCCCACTCTGCGGCTGGCTCTGCCGCTGGTTCTCGCTGAACTTGGATGGATGACTATGGCGATCGTAGACACGATGATGGTTGGCCGTCTTCCGAACAGCGCAGCGGCCATCGCTGCCGTGAGTCTTGGCGGAGTTCTCGTCAACGTCCTCGCCATGTTTGGAGGGGGCTTGCTGATTGGGTTGGACACCCTGGTGTCTCAAGCATTCGGCTCCGGTCAGCGCGAAGACTGTCATCGCTCGCTTCTGCATGGCATCTATCTCAGCTTGGCACTTGCCCCCGTTTTGATGGCTCCCGTCTGGTTTTTCGCGCCTATGCTTCGCGCCATGCGCATCGCCCCCGACGTAATCACCCTGGCGGTTCCCTTTTCGAAAGCGCTGGCTTGGGGAACGCCGCCTCTTCTGCTCTATTTCGCCGTCCGCCGCTCAATGCAAGCCATGAACCTGGTGCGGCCCATCGCCTTCGCCCAGATCACGTCAAACATCATCAACGCGGGCGGCAATCTAATCCTCATTTACGGCAAGCTTGGGGCTCCGGCGATGGGCGCGGTAGGCTCCGGTTGGTCCACTGCTTTGTCCCGAATTTACCTTTCCGCTGTCCTGGTGGGCTATCTTCTCTGGTACGACCGGCGTCACAGAACGCGCTTGCTTCACACGCCCGTCGAGCCTGACCTACCGCGCATCCGCCGTCTCCTCGCTCTCGGCTTCCCGACAGCCATGCAGATCACTCTCGAGATCGGTGTTTTCGCTGTCGTCACCGCCCTGATCGGCCGTCTCGGAGCCGTTTCACTCGCCAGCCACCAAATCGCGCTGAACACCGTCTCCTTCACCTACATGGTTCCGCTCGGCGTTTCCTCAGCGGCGGCGGTGCGTGTTGGCCAGGCCATCGGACGCAAAGATGCGATAGGCGCAGGAGACGCCGGCGGCACAGCCATTTTTCTTGGCGCCGCTTTCATGACCTGCATGAGCGTCGTTCTGCTCGCCGTTCCACGCTGGATTGCTCGCGCCTACACCCCCGATGAAGCCATCATCAAAAGCACGATCTCTCTGCTCGCAGCCGGTGCCGCATTTCAGTTGTTTGACGGCATTCAAACGGTGGCCACCGGAGCCCTGCGCGGCTTGGGAGACACGCGTACGCCGATGCTCTGTCACTTCACCGCTTATTGGATCATCGGCCTGCCTCTCGGCGCATGGCTCTGTTTTCGATGGGGATGGGGAGCTTTCGGTCTTTGGGCCGGGCTTAGCCTCGCGCTAATTCTCATTGGGATTGTCTTGCTATTGGTTTGGCGCCAAAGGGTCCGCCATTTGATACTTTCCGCTTCGAAAGAATGAAGTCGCAGGTGTGCGCCAGCCTAGACAGCAAACGCCCAACGAGAATTTCGCGATGGAAGAAAAGCGAGAAGATTTACATCTTGTAGCGGCCGAGGTCGTCGTCTGACAGACCTTCCAGCCAGTTGCGCAGTTGTTCGTTAGTACTGCGTTCCGTAATCGCGCTCGAAACTTTTGAATTTTTCAGCACTTCTTCATCTACAAAAATCGGGCAATCCACGCGAAGCGCCAGGGCCAGCGCGTCGCTCGGCCGGGAATCGATGGTCATCATCTGGCCGTCACGCTCGACCCAAATCAGCGCGTAAAATGTGTCGTCTTTCAGATCGTTCACCACAATCTTGTGAACCTGCACATCCAGCCCGAGCAGAACATTCTTCAGCAGGTCGTGCGTCATCGGCCGCGGCGTCTGCACCTTCTCAATCTCCAGTGCTATCGCGTTGGCCTCATACACGCCGACCCAAATGGGCAGAATCGCTTGTCCCTGCACATCCTTCAACACAACAATGGGCATGTTTGTCACGGGATCCATCATCAGGCCGCGGATTTTCATCTCCACTTCCATGTGACCTCCCGGTAGCACAGACTTCGGTCTGTGCCGCTAAAATGTCGTCCCCGCCGAACCATCGCCGCCGCCGCGAATCGCCGCTCTAGAGAGCCTGCTCCCCCAACAAACCATTCGGAGTCGCTCCCGTCACCCGAACCTGCAGGTACTGTCCCAGAAGCGACTGCTCTTGGGAAGAGAAATTTATAACTCGATGGCAGGAAGTATGTCCCGACCACTGATTCTCGCGCCGCGATTTTCCGCTGACGAGCAACTCAAACCTCTCGCCTACCATTGCCGCGTGCCGTACCGCCTGTATTTCGCGCTGCTTTTCCTGCAAAACTGCCAGCCGCCGGCTCTTCTCCTCCTCGGGAATCGCGTCGCTCATCTTCAGCGAAGGCGTGTGCGGTCGCGGCGAGTATTTGAACGAGAACATTGCGTCGTACTTCACCAGATCGAGCAAACTCAGTGTCTCCCCGAGGTCCGCTTCCGTCTCCCCAGGAAACCCCACAATAATGTCCGTCGTAATGCTGATGGTTCGCTTCGCTCCGCGAATCATCGCTATTCTCTCCAAATACTCTTCACGAGTGTAGGTTCTCTGCATTGCCTGCAGAACACGCGTCGAACCCGATTGCACTGGGAGGTGCACGTGATTGCATAGCTTCGGCTGCGCATCAATGGCATCCACAATGTCCTGTGAGAAATCGCGTGGATGAGACGTCGTGAAGCGCACGCGCTTGATCCGAGCCTCGTCCGCAACAGCCAGCAACAATTCGGAGAATCTCATCTTGCGCGGCGTGGGGTCAGCGTAGGAATTCACCGTTTGCCCCAGAAGCTGCACTTCCGAGTAACCCAGCTCGGCAAGCTGTTTCACTTCCCGTAAAACAGAATCGCTAGCGCGGCTCCGCTCCGGTCCTCGCGTGTAAGGAACGACGCAATACGAGCAAGCCTTGTCGCAACCCTCGATGATCGTCAGATACGCGCGCCAGGGGTTGTCGCGTCGCGTCACAGGCGTCTCAAACGTCTCGTCGGTGTCCGTATCGAGCCCAGCGACGCGCGGATTCCCTGCCTCCACTTGCGCCAGCAACTCAGGCAGTTTGCTGTAGCTCGCCGAGCCGCACACCAGACTCACCCACGGCGCGCGCCTAAAAATCTCTTCGCCTTCTTGCTGCGCCACGCATCCCAGCACGCCGATAATCCGGCCGTCTTTCTGCTTTAGGCCAAACTCCCCGAGCCGCGAGAAAACTTTCTGCGCTGCCTTCTCCCGGATGCTGCAGGTGTTGTACAGAATCAGCGAAGCCGATTCCGGCGATTCCACCTGCTGGTACCCACGCGACAGCAAAACTCCTGCCACTTTCTCCGAATCGTGGTCGTTCATCTGGCAGCCAAACGTTTCGAGAAAAAACGTGCCGCGCAACACGCCAAGTTCTAGTGCCTCGGGACTCGCGTTCGCCGGAAGAGCGCTGCCCTCATTTTTTGTGGTTATGGCCCTGCCGATGGAAATCTCAGAGCGGTCCGTAAGTCTCTCGAGCCCGATGTCAAACGTTTTGCCCATGCCTAATTCGCAGTTTAACACACCTGTTCGCCTCGAAACTGCCGCTCGCATGACGTCATTGGGAATCCGTCTGGCCCCAAGCAGCGTTTTGTTTGTATCCAAAGAGGCAGCACCCCTTTTACCTTCTGCATCTCATTTGTTTGACCACCCTGTAGGCGTGTGCTACGTTTCTGAAGACGGGAAAATTTAATTTTCACTGAGGGGTTGCATCATTCTTCTGTTCGCAACGGTTCTTATCGCCGATCTTGGTAACATTCTTGGACAAACGGGCTGGGTCGCCCGCGGCATTTTGCTCTTGCTCGGAATTTTTTCCATCGTTTCCTGGGCCATGATCTTTCAGAAGCTCGGCCTCTTCGGCCGGGTCCGCCGTCAAAGCGACCAATTCCTTCGCATCTTTCGCGCCACAAAGGGCGTAGCCAATCCGCAAGCACTCGCTTCCGCAGGCTCGCCGTTCGCATCGGTCTATGCCGCAGGCTATCGCGAACTGTTAAGCCAAGTCGGCACTGGAAATCCGCAACCCACTGGAAAATTGAAGAGCCTCCAAGCCGTTACCGTCAGCATGCAACTCGCTGCCGCCGAAGAAGTCCGCCGCGTGGAAAAAGGCATGTCCTGGCTGGCCACCACAGGCTCCGTAACGCCGTTTATCGGTCTTTTCGGCACCGTTTGGGGCATCATTGACGCCTTCTCCGGCCTCGGAAACGCCGGCGCCGCGAGCCTTCGAGCCGTCGCACCCGGCATCGCCGAAGCGCTTATCACCACCGCTGCAGGCCTCTTCGTCGCCATACCGGCAGTTATCTTCTACAATCACTTTTTGCAAAGTATCCGCGATCTGGCGCAGCGCCTCGACACTTTTGCACTGGAAGTCGGAGCTCAGATCGAAAAGACTTTTACGTAGGCTATTGCGGCCGCCAGCCCACGGCGGCCAATGAACACTATGCCGCAACTCTCCAAACAAACGCAGAGCACGCTCTCCGAGATCAACATGGTCCCGTTCATCGACGTTGTTCTTGTTCTGCTCATTATTTTCATGATCACCGCCCCGATTCTCCAGTCCGGCATCGAAGTCGACGTCCCCAAGACTAAGACCGTAAAAGAGATCAACGAACCCCGCCTCGTCATCACCATCGACAAGAACCAGCTCATCTATCTCGCTGACGTTCCCGTGAATATCAACCAGCTCGGCACGAAAGTTAAGGCGCAACTCAAAAAGCCGCAGGACTCCGTTTTTCTTCGCGCCGACGAAACCATTCCCTTCGGCACCTTCGCCAAGGTCATAGACGCTTTGCGCCAATCCGGCGTAAGTAATATTAGTATTGTTACGGAGCCACTCTCGGAACGCGCCCGTACTCGCTGAACATGAGCACCACCGCTGCCAACTCGCTCATCCCATTACCCCCCGCATCGGCCGACGAACTCGGCCTTCGAAAATTTCTGATCTATTCTCTGATTCTTCACGTTTTCCTTATGCTTTGGATCGCCGTCTCGATCTATTTCCACCTTACAGGGCCGGAGTGGGGCGATGTCGGCGGGACCAGCGGCAGCATCAACGTAAAACTCGTCGGCCCAGCCTCTGGAATCCCCATGCCGCCACAGCCGATCATCACCGATAGCAATACCGTCGATCCCACAAAAGGCTTGTGGAAAGAAGAACCCAAGCCGAAGCCGGAACCGGAACCGGAGCCTCCGACACCAGCCGAAAAAATTGCGCCCTTCAAGAAAGACAAGCCGAAACCCATAACGCATCCCTCAAAGATCGACGAACCCAAAGTACCCCCTCCAGAAAACGCGGTGAGGAACGGCACCGGTGGCAATCCCGATCTTCCCACCGGGACGGCCCCTACTCCCGGGGGTGGTTCCGGCCCCGTTTCCGTGAAAGGCCAGGGCGGCGGGGATTTCGCCTCGCGCTATGGCTGGTACATCGAAGCCGTGCGCCGCAGCGTCGGGCAAAATTGGCTTCAGACCACCATTGATCCCGCAGTCCGCGCTGCTCGTCAGGCCCACTGCGTAATGAACTTTCGCATCAATCGCGACGGAAGCATCTCAAACGTACAAATGGCACAATCCAGCGGCAATCTCTCCATGGACAATTCCGCGCGCCGCGCGCTGGACGGTATCCACTTTGGGCCGCTCCCGAACGACTATAGTGGGGGCGGTGTTGACGTTACTTTCGATTTTGATCTGTCTTTAACTCACTAAAGCCGCCGCTTCATTGGCATTCTGTGCGGCAAGAAATCCGGAGGTGAAGGTGTTAGTGAAGTCCAAACTTTTCTATTGGTTGGCTCTCGCAGCGCTTTTCGGCTTTTCGTCCTTTCCCGCAAGCGCTCAACAAGGTGGTGAAGCCTGGTTCCGCACCGGCACGGGCCTCGGTGTAGAAAGAATCCGTCTTGCGGTGGCGGACTTCGGCCCCCGCGCTGACAACGCCAAAGTCCATTCGCAGCAATTCACCCAAATCGTCCGCGACGACCTCGCCTTCAGCGGCATCCTCGATCTCGTCAGTCCGAGTTTCAATCCCTCGCAAGCCCCTACGCAACCCGGCGAACTCCAGAGGACCGCCTGGACCGATCCCCAGGTCAATGCCCACTACGTCGCCTTTGGTAACCTTACGGAAACCACTTCCGAGGTCGCCATCCAAGCCTGGCTCTACGACGTCACCACTCCTTCCACCGAGTCCGTGGTCGGCAAGATCTATCGCGGCACGCCCACGGACGCCCAAGTCCGCAAATTCGCCCACCAATTCGCCGACGAAATCATCTTCAAACTCTCCGGCGGCCTCCCCGGAATCGCCTCCACTCAAATTGCCTTCATCAGTTCCCGCAGTGGAGCCAAGGAAGTCTGGCTGATGGATTACGACGGCGCCAACCAGCATCCACTCACGAGCCTCCGCACCATCTCGCTGATGCCCCGCTGGTCCCCCGACGCCTCCCGCATCGCTTTCACCTGCTACCAGCCCTACAATGGCGTCGTTAACGCCCAAATCTGCATGTATTCGATGGACGCCGGCAAAGTCATCTCCTTCCCCCGCTTTCGCGGCACGAACAGCGCCCCCGCCTGGTCACCCGACGGAACGCAAATCATGTTCTCCTCCTCCATGCTGGGCAACCCGGAGCTTTTCGTTACCGACATTAACGGCAGCAAACCCAAGCGACTCACGTTTGCCACTGGGGGCAGCACTTCGCCCGCCTGGAACCCCAAGACCGGCCAATCCGTTGTGTTCGTTAGCGACCGCGGCGGCATCCCCAAGCTTTATATGATGAACGCCGACGGCACCAACGTGAACCTCCTCGATCTTCCGGACAAGGGCTATCTCATCGATCCTGCCTGGTCTCCGAACGGCCAGCTCTTGGCCTTCAGTTGGCGACGTCCCGACGGCAACTACGATATCTACGTCATGGACCCCACTTCACAGCACATCATCAACCTCACGCCAGACTCCGGAACCCGCAACGAGCGCCCCAGCTGGGCTCCCGACGGCCGCCACATCGTCTTCGAATCCACCCGCACCGGCCCGCGCCAAATCTGGTCTATGCTGGCCGACGGCTCGCAGCCTCACCAACTCACCATGGATGGCCACAACGAGTCGCCCAACTGGTCGCCTAAATAAACCGCCGCGGCGTAATCGGGCTGGCAAAAATTACTCGAAACTTTCCTCTCGCGCCGCGCATCTGAACTTTTGGTTGCGTTATTTCCCGAAATATGTTTTTTGTGTTGCCGTCGGCGGCTCGCAGCCGTATTTGTTTGTGTACGAGAGGTAATATATCGTGCTACGATGTATTTCCTTAACCCAGCCCACTAGTGATAGGATGATGGCGGTTGGTGGGCAAACAAGGGATTCTTACGCTGAGGAGGATTCGAATGAATCGGGTTTCTAGCTCTCTGTACCGCGCGGCCATTCTCACTGCCATGCTTGCTGTCGCTTTTGTTGCGGGTTGCAACAAAAAACCGCCAGCTGCGCAGCCTACACCGCCACCTCCACCGCCTCCAGCCGCTCGCCCGACCGTCTCGCTGCAGGCCAGCCCAACTTCCATCAACACCGGCGATTCCACGACGCTGAGCTGGACTTCTACCGATGCCACGCAGCTCACCATTTCTCCAGGAGTGGGCGCCGTCACGGCTCAAGGTTCGACCAAAGTTACGCCGTCGGACTCCACAACTTACACGATTACCGCCAGCGGTCCCGGCGGCTCGGCTGACTCGAGCGTCCGCGTCACCGTGGCAGCTCCGCCGCCTCCGCCGCCTCCGCCGCCAACTGGGCCCACGATCGACGAGCTCTTCCTGAGGGAAGTTCGCGACGCCTACTTTGACTTCAACAAAGCCGACATCCGCGCCGATGCCCGCGACGCTCTCGGCAAGACCGCCGAATTCCTGCGCAGTCATCCGGAAGTCAAAGTGACCGTCGAAGGCCGCTGCGACGAGCGTGGTTCCACCGAATACAACCTCGTACTCGGCGATCGCCGCGCCACCGCCGTCAAGAGCTATCTCGTCTCCCTCGGCATCTCCGCCGACCGCATCAATACGACGAGCCTGGGCAAGGAGAGGCCTCTCTGCACGGAGAGCACCGAGGAATGCTGGCAGAAGAACCGCGTCGGCCACTTCGTCCGTGTGCCGTAGCACTTCCTACAACCTCGTAACTGTTCGATGACCGACAGAGCCGCGTGGCCGAGCAATCTCTTGCTCGCGCGCGGCTCTGCCGTTAAAGTGAATAATGAGCCGCCGGGTTACAGACATCCCGGCCGCTCAGCGACTACCAGTCAGCGCGCTCTTCCCTGGCCTGAATATTTGTCTGATCTGAGAAGCAGACGCATCTGAGGAGGTTCTTTTCATGAAAATCCGCACCATCGTCATTTTTGCGGCCGCTGTTTTTGCAGGCGCGCTCGGCGGCAGCCTTATCGGGCCGCGCCCGGCTGAGGCTGTCGCCCGCGAAATCATCGACCTGCAGCGCGACGTCACCACGCTGCTGCAAGGTCAGAAGGACATGACCACGCAGATCACCCAAGACCACACTGTCCTCAAAACTCTCGTCGAGCAAGCCAGCGACAACGTCGGCAAGCTCAACGCCACCATGGGTTCCGTCCAGAAGTCCGTGCAGGACGTGCAAGCCAACTCTGGCGCCCGCCTTGACACCATGTCGACACAAGTCCAGGGGCTCTCTGACAATTTGGAAGAAATCAAATCGCGCCTCGGCAAACTCAATCAGCAGCTCGTCGACCTGCAAAGCGCCGTTCAAGGCATTGACGCTAAGGTTTCCGGGTCAGCCCCGGCCAGTACTGCTCCCGGCACAAGCCCAAAACCGTCGAATGACGCCACTTCCGCTCCCCCCGCCGCGAGCAATGCCGTTTCCCCTGCGGCTTCCGCCTCCCCCGCTCCCTCCGCCGACATGCTCTATTCCAACGGCCTGCGCGACATCACGAGCGGCAAGTATGATCTCGCTCGCCAGGAATTTCTCGACTACTTGAAGTATTACGGCACCACCGACCTCGCCTGCAACGCCCAATTCTATCTCGGCGAAATCGCCTACCACCAAAAGCAGTATCAGGACGCTGTCGCCGAATACGACAAGGTGCTCACTCTTTACCCGAAAGGCTTCAAGCTCGAACCCGCCCGCCTAAAAAAAGGTATGGCGCTGATTGAACTCGGCCAGAAAACTGCCGGCATCCGTGAACTGCGCGAAGTCATCCGCCGCTACCCTGGCACGGAAGAAGAACGCGCGGCTCGCGCCAAGCTCAAGGAACTCGGCGTGTCCGCCACCGCCGCAAGCTAATTCCTCGCCTTCTACCCAGCCGCGCGCCAAATCCCCGCTGCGCCTCTTTCTCTCTTCCTCCGCGCTATCCCACTCCCACCAACAATCGATCTATCCTCTTACTCACATCTCGCAAATACGCCTCATCCCCACCATCCAATTCCGCTATCACGCTTCCCGAATACCCAATCTCCCCAAACGCCTGCCGAACCGCTGCCCAATCCACGTCCCCCTCGCCCAGATTCACCCAAGCGTACCCGCTCTCCTTGCGCTTAAAGTCCTTCAGATGCACCTTGTATATGCTCTTTCCGAGCGTCCGAATCCAATCCTGTGGATACCCATAAAGCACCACGTTCCCCACATCAAACCACGCCTTGATCCACGGACTCTCAAACTCGCCAACATATTTCGCCATCTCCAAAGGACTCAGCAGAAACTTGTTCCAAACCTCCTCCAAAGCGATCACGACCTTCAACTCCGCCGCCATCGGTATCAACTCGCGAATCTGCTTCTGTGATCGCGTCCACGCCTCGCGGTAAGAAGTCTCCGCATTTACCACCGCCGGAACCAGCAAGACAGCGTCCGATCCCCACACCTTCGCATTCCGCAGCGATGTCCTCATCCCCTCCATGCTCTTCGCCACCACCGCGCTGTCGCCAGACGACAGCGGGTATTTCCAGTGGTCCATGTTCATCACCGAGTCGATCCGAATCCCCGCCCCATCCGCCGCCTTCTTCATCTCCTCCGCTTCGTGCATGTCCGCGGTCGTCGGCGCCTGCACCACCTCAAATCCCACCTCCCGCGCCAGCCTAAACCGCTCCGTATAACTCAGCTTGGTCGGCAGCATGTCCATCACAAGCCCCTTCTTAACGCGCAGCGGCCCGCTATCCGCGACCTTCAGCCCGCCTGCCAGCATCCGGCCACCCATCCCCAAGCCACAAGCCGCCGCAATCCCCGCCGTCACAAACTCCCGCCGCGTTGTCCGCATCGCGTTCCCTCTTCTCCGTGCCCTCTGTGTCTTCTGCGCCCTCTGTGTAAATTCCTTTTCTTTACTTCTTCATCTCATTGCGTCTTTACGTCAATTTTTCCAAATTGATCTTCGACTCCCAAACTTCGGTCGATTTCCACAGCTCCTCCCAAGTCACTTCCTTCCCCGTATAAGCCGCCGTGCGCGCCATCATGCACGACACCGCGGACTCCACCCCCTTCTCCGCCTGATTATGAAATTTCCCCGAAGTAATACTCTCCACGAACGCCTTCTTCTTCTCCGCATCCGCAAACTCCAGATTCGAGGTAAATTTCCCCGTAGCCGAGAACCCCTGGTCATCCTTCGCCGGAATCTGTGGCGTCTGCCAAGCCTCATCCCCCCAAATCCCCAAGGGCCCCGAGTACGGCGACTGCGAAGTCCCCTTCGTCCCAAAAAACCTCTCCGTAACGTCCCACCACCCCTTCGCAAATTGCGTCGAGCTGAACGTCACATCCACGCCATCCGGATAAGTAAACACCACGTTGTAATTCCCGAACACGTCCCCATCCACCGGCCGTCCCGACCGCCCTCCCGTCCCCGCGCACTTCACCGGATGCGCCTTCAAAATCCAATTGCAAATATCAATCACGTGGATGTTCTGCTCCACAATAATGTCCCCCGATAGCACGCGGTCATACACCCAGTTCCGCAGCCGCCGCTCCGTAGGAGAAGCCTTCTCCCACTTCGGCCGGTCCAGATACCCCGACAAATAATGCGCCTCCCCGCAAACAATATTCCCCAGCGCCCCTCCATGAATCCGTTTCACCAACTCCACAAACGGCGGACAATCCCGAATCTGAAATCCCACATCCAAGCTCAACTTCCCTTCCGCCCGCTTCCCAATCTCCACTACCCTCCTCGCCCCCGGCACATCCACCGCTACTGGCTTCTCACAATAAACATGCTTCCCCGCCGCGACTACCGCCTCTAAATGTTGTGGGTGGTAGTAAGGCGGCGTAGCAATCACAATCGCGTCGACCTCCTTAGAATGGGCAATCGCCTCGTAAGCTTTAGGGCCAACAAAAAGCTGCGAAGCATCAATCGCGGCATAACCTTTCGCGGCCTGCATCTTGTCGAACGAACTCCGTGCCACATCCAACTGGTCCTGAAACATATCCGCCAAAGCCACAACGCGCGCCCCGCCTGTCTCAAACAGATTGGTGGCGTCTTCCGTCCCCCGCCCGCCACAACCCAGCAACCCCACCCGCACCTCCGAATTCGCCGCCGTCCCCCGCCCCAACGCCCCCGGAATAAACATCACCCCTCCCACCGCCGCCGCCGTCCCAATAAACTGCCTCCGACCAATCTCGTTTCCGACTTCTTTAGGCTCTCGCATCTACGTTCTCCTTGGCGGCATCCAAAAGATGCGGCCACCGTCCACGCCTCGCTCTATCACATCCACTGCACACCGCGCAACCTCGCCTCCAGAGAACCGAACGTGACCGGGCTGCAAGTCAACAAGGAATTGAAGCAACATGGCTACGGCGTCACGAACATCACTGACTCCTTCTCAGCGAATATGGAAGCGGAGCCCGCCAGCATGCTGCAGACCAAGAAATCTGGAAATCAAAACAGGCGAAGAAGCTCTATCCGGCTACGGCGGATGGTATCAAGTACGTAGAAGACCGACTCAAGGGTACCGAGGCTTAAACTGTGGGGGGTGGCCGATCCCGCTCTTTCCCTCAGAAACTCACAGCGTAGTACCGCCAGCATAGTACGAAAGTTCCATTGGTCGTTCTGCCCCAAAAGGAACAAAACACTCCTGCATTGGGGGCATCATGAGCATCACCACCGAAATTCTGAGCTTGCGGCGTGACCGTTCAAGCAGCGTGGCGGCTTTACTTAACGCCATGGAATGGGAGTGCGCTGCGGAAGACGATACGCGCACCCTTGCGAGAGGATACGACGTACTGCGAATGGCCGACCTCGTCCTGCTGAATGTCGCCGCCCACGCCGCTGACGTCTTGGGCGGGCCGCCCGCTATCCCCCAAGCACGCCGCGCTACGTTGTCACCCCGAAGGAAACGCCGCCTCCCAAACTCAAACCAACTGCACCAGCGCCAATTATTCGCGTAGCTCTGGCTATCTAGCCCAAGCACCCAACGGTCATTTCGAACGCAGCAGGCCGACGCTACGGGCCACTCTCCTACGCACCTATCAACTTTTCCAAATACTCCTTCGCCCCTCGCACATCCTCCATCTGCTTCTCACCCGAAATTTCCCGCTCAATCGTCACCGCTCCCGCGTACTTCATCTCTTTCAGCCGCGACACAATCCGCGGAAAGTCCACCTTGCCCTTCCCAATCGCCACTTCCTCCCCCAACTCTTTCGGATTCGTCGGCCAGAGCCCGTCCTTCGCATGAATTCCCTGCACATACGGCGCAAGAATCTCGACCGCATCCACGGGATTCGCCTTCCCATACAAAATCAAATTCGCCAAATCAAAATTCACTCCCTGATTGTCGAGCCCCACATCCCGCATCGCCCGCACCAAAGTAATCGGCGTCTCCTGCCCCGTCTCATACCGGAAGTTCTGCCCGTTCCGCCTGCAATACTCCGCCACGTCCCGCATCGCAACAACGGTCTCCTTATACAAGTCGTCGTTCGGATTCTCCGGAATAAATCCGCAATGCGTCTGTACCGCCGCTACGCCGCACTCCCTTGCAAAGTCCGACGCCCTCTTGATAAGCGCAATTCGCGCCGCCCGCGTCTCCCGTGGCACCAGCCCAATCGTCAGCGGCCCCCCATAAAAGTCCCACACTTCCTTCCCTGGCCCGCCCACCACAATCGACGTCGCCTCAATCCCATATTTCCCCAGCGCCGCCGTCAGCTTTTTCTCCAACCCCAGCGCAAACTCCTCGCAGTAGGCCTGGCAAGTCGGCAACCCCAAGTCATGCACCTTCGCCAAAGCCACATCCGGATCATTCCCGATCCCAATGATCAATCCCAGCCGCAGCGGCTTCTTCCCCTCATTCCCAAACGCCTTCTGCGCGCCATGGCCGGTACTCTCCCCACCTGTCCACGCACCAAACCCTTCCCCGCCCTTGAGCACGTCACGCCCAGGCCCAAGTCCCGCCGCCAACGCCATCAGCGAACCATGCAAGAATCCCCTGCGATCTTTTGTCGTCATTTCGCCTTTCCCGCCTCCGCCAGCATCCGCCGCGTCATCTCCTCAACGGGCGCCCGATCATCTGTAAATACTACTGCTCCGTCTCGCGGTTCAAACTCCACAATCTCCCCAGCCGCCTTTTGTGCCAACTCCTGCACCCACGACGGTCCAGCGCCTCGTTTCAATCGCGCCACAATGTCCGCCAAATCACGTTTCTCGGCAAAAGCAAAGAGGATGTGATTCCCATCTGCTCTGGATAACCTTTCCAGCGACGGGAACACCTGGCGCATTGTCGCTCCCATCGCCTCAAGCAACTCTCGCCGGGGACTCGCGTCATAGACATTTATGATCAGCATGCCGCCATCCACCATCCGCGCTCGCACCAACCGAAAAAACTCCACCGTCGTCAAATAAAACGGCACATAAGGCCCGCCCTGAAATAGATCGATGTGCACTAAATCATTCTTCGCTGCATGTTCCGCCAGCCACGGACGCGCATCCGCGATATGCACATGCAATCTGGCGTCATCCTGCGGCAGACCAAAAAACTCGCCTGCCACATGCACCACTTCCGGGTCAATTTCCACCGCATTGATCTCAATATCCGGCGCAACCATCCTTGTGACCTGGATCGATCCTCCCGCCCCCATGCCGAGCACCAGCAAATTCTTTGCCGGAACAATCACGGGCCCCAGCGCAAACTCATCCAGGTAAAACCCCGAACCCCCGCCCCCAACTTTTTCAATCGTTTGTGCAAAGCGTGAATCATTCAGCGATAGCAACCGCAACCCTTTATCCTCAATGACGAAAATCCTGTTGTACGCGGATTCCCCGCTCCAAAGAACCATCGGCGGCGTTTTTGGAATCGGAACAACAAAGAGCAAAGCGCCCGGCAGCGCCAGCAGGATCGCCGACTTCCTCCGCGTCATCAAGCCGCCTACTCCGATCACCATGGACGCTCCACAAAGTATTTCGAGGGTGGCGCGCGAACCGAACCTCGGCACCAAATAAAAACTCGTTCCCAGCACTCCCGCAATGCTCCCCGCCGTCGAGAGCGCAAATACTTTTCCCACCGTGATCCCGACGTGCCCCGCGCGCACCAAAAGACGAATTACAAATGGCGACGTCATGGCCAGCGCCGTCATCGGCGGTGCGAAAATAATCACCGTGGCCAGCACCGGCCCAAGAAAGTCTCCCGAGTGCCACACCTTCAGCAACACACCTCGCGACACGAAAACAATCACGAGTTGATAAACGCCGCTGCCCAAAACGAGAAAGTAGAGAACCGCATCGGTAGGCCAACGATCCGCAATCCATCCGCCTAGACTGTATCCAACCGCCAGGGCTAGCATCACCACCGAAATCATGCTGCCCCAAACGTAAATCGAGTTCCCAAAATATGGCGCGTACAGCCGGAACGCTGTCAGTTCCATTGCCATGACAATCGCGCCGGTCAACGTGGCCGTCGTAATCCACACAAAGGCCCGCCCACTGCTCGGCGGGTCAGCGACGAAAGGTCCGTTCTCTTGCTTGGGATTGGGAGAGGAGACAGTTCCCACGGCCCTGTATATCCCATACAGACCTTGAGACCGTCAATGAAAACTATGTGTACATTCTGTGTATGAGGTTCCTGAATCGAAGGCATTCTAAGCATATAACGCCGCGCGATTGCAGGCATCCAAATGCCCGCCAATGCCAATAGCGCTTCCGTGCAGCCGTCAGCCTGTCATTCCTGCTCTCCTGGCCAACGCTGATTTCTCTAGGGTGTCTTTCGGAGTTCCTCGATAAATGCCGCAGCCCCCGGGGTCCAAGCTGAGCTTGATCCCCGAGGGCTCTCTGTGATGCGGCATCTACTAAGCATTGCGCAGAACCGCCCCGAAAACCGTCATGGCACCCGGCCGAAAACTGCTCGCCAAAAGCAAAAGAGCCCGGGACCTTAGCCCCGGGCTCTTTCGAAATCCTTCCTCGGCCAGCCGTCCGGCCGAAACCTAACTTTACTGCAGTGCCGGGCTAGCTGCCGTTGCGCCCGCGCCTGTTGCGCTGTAACGGATCACACCAGACTGGTCAGAGAAAAACATGCGCTGACCGGTCGTGCCAACCGACACCGGGGTTCCGGTGATCGAATAGCCAACCGAAGGCGTGTTGCCGTCCGTGGTCAGAGCGAAAACATATCCGCTCTTCGTGCCGCCTGCAAGTACTGCGTCAAGCAAGCAGGAGTTCGTTGAGGTAGCCGTGCAAGGTGTTGCGCCACCCAACGACGCCAGAGTAGCCGGGAAGCCGGCGTTCGGGTAAGTCGTCGAATACGTGACAGCAGAGGTGTTGATCGTACGGATCGAACCAACCGCTGATGCTTCATTAGCCGCCATACGCGACCTTAGGAGGTTAGGAATTGCGATAGCCGCGATGATCAAAATAATCGCCACAACGATCAGCAACTCGATAAGTGAAAAGCCCTTTTGTTTCTTGTTTCGAATGTCTTTGGACTGCTTGATGACTGTTTGCATGCCTATGTAGTAGGCAGTCCGGTGGCCGTTCGCTCCCTTTTCTACCCGCTCCTCGGCCGGCTCCGGCGATCGCTGATTACAAGCGAGTTGCGGGCGATATTAGAACAAGGCAATTTCACTTCCCTATGAATTCCCTCCCCCAATCTCCCAAAACGACTGTTTATGTCTGCTTATCCAGACACAAACGGTCGTTCCCGCTCGAACCGCCGTCCCTCGTAACTCTCACAATCTTCTATTCTTGCAGTTTTCTAAGGCACCTCAACCGCACCTTCCTGTTAGCGATATCCTTCACCCGCCGGGCAAGAAATCGCGCCAAAGACGCTGTTATACTCCCTGTGCGTATTTTGTTTCCGACAGCTCATCTGAGCCCACTGGATCTCATGCCTCTTGCAGCGAACTTGCAAATGCGCTCGAGTGACCTCCAGGCTCGCACTGGCGCGGCGGCGACTCGGCTAGCCCTTTCCTTGCTCATTTCGCGAGCGTTAGTATTCCTCCTCTCGCTGTCGGTTGCCGGGCCTGTCTTCTCGCAGCAACCCTCTTCTTCGGGCGCGCAGGCCCGCACTAACGAAGAAGCTCAAGCAGCTTATCGGGCTGGGACTTCAGCTGCTGCCAACAACGACTTCGCGACTGCGGAAGCCCAATTTGAGAAAGTCGTGCGTCTCGTTCCTCAGATCGAAGAAGGTCACAGCGCCCTGGGCGTGGTCCTGATGCGCCTCGGAAAACTCCCGCAAGCCATCAAGGAGCTCGAAACAGCACTTGCACTGAAGCCCAGCGATGTCTCAGCCGAAACCAACCTCGCCCTCGCTTACCAGCAAGCAGGCGCCAACAAGAAAGCGGTCGACTTATTCAAAAATGTTGAAGCCGCCGCCCAGCGCCAGCCCGCGTCTAATTCTCCCTCCGTTCTGCCTTCCTACGTTCTTGCGGCCTACGCTCGCGCGCTAGCCGCCACCGGTCAGCTCCCTTCGGCCACGGCCAAGATGAAGGCCGCTATCGCCGCGTCGCCGCAGAGCCCCGATCTCATGGATGCGTTGGGTTCGCTTTATGCGCAACAGAGCAACTGGCCCTTGGCGGTCAGCGAATTTCAAAACGTGCTTCAGCTCAATCCAAACTCCGCCACAGCTCATCTGCATCTCGGCGCGGCGTTCCTCGCCGACCAGCAAACCTTACCCGCGATCCAGGAACTAACCTTGGCCACCCGGTTGGCCCCCAACAACGCTCTCGCCGCCACACAGCTCGGTGAAGCTTTTGCGGCCAACAATGAAGACGACAAAGCCATCGCAGAATTCCAACGCGCGATTACCCTTGACCCTGCCTCCACCGAAGCTAAGTATCAACTTGCTCGAGCGCTCCAGCGCACCCGCCACGATTCTGAGGTTCTTCCGCTACTCCGCCAGGTCGTCCAAGCCGAACCAAAAAACGCAGACGCCGTCGCAAGCCTGGGATTGGCCCTTCTTGTCGCTGGAAACGCCAAGGAAGCCATTCCCTTTCTACAGCGCACTCTCGAACACAAGCCCTCCGACGCAACGGCGCACGAAAACCTAGCAGCCGCGTACTTGCAAATGAACGAACTCGATGAGGCCATTCATGTCCTTATTTCGGGCCTCAAGATCGATCCCAGCAATTACCAGCTTCACTACGACTTCGGGCTCGCCCTAAAATTGAAGGATGATAATGCGGGCGCCATTCCTGAGCTGGAAGCCGCGGCTAAGCTCAATCCTTCGGCGTATGAGCCGCATTACACGTTGGGCAATCTCTTCATGCAGGATGGCCGCTACGACGACGCCGCTCGCGAGCTTTCCCTCGCGATGAAGCTCCATCCGGATAACGCCGACGGCTGGGCAACGCTAGGCAGCCTCTATCGAAAGATGGACAAATTGCCCGAAGCCGCTGAGGCTCTCCGGGAAGCTATTCGTCGGCTACCTGGCCAGCCCGACTCCCACCTCACACTGGCAGCTGTACTCGCACAGCAAGGGAACGCCGCCGAAGCCGCGGCCGAGCGCAAAATCGGCGCCGACCTCGAACGCGGGGTGATGCGCCGCCAGCGCGCTACAGTCTCCACAAATTCCGGCAAGGCACTGCTTCAGAAGGGCCAGGTGGAAGATGCCATCGAACGGTTTCAGGAGGCCCTCAGCGAGGACCCCAACTATCCTGATGCACATCGTGGCCTAGCCAATGCCCTCGAACGCCAAGGCAAAAAGGCGGAAGCCTCCGCCGAACGCCAGAAGGCCGACGAGTTGGAAAAGTTGCAGCCGTAATCGAGCTTTGAGTTGCGAAGGAGAGAAAGCTCTCAGGTAAATCGGCGCCACAGTGGTCAAGTCTTGCCTTCAGTTTTCAAGTCCTCGTCAGGGCTTCCGTCGCCCGCGGCTGGTGAAGGGAGCGCGTCCCGCGCCAAAGCGACTCGCGCTCTCCGCCAGACATTCCGCTCGACGGATTTCTGATCTATAATCCGTTCCATGCCGAATCCCAATCCACTGGCAGGCATCGTTCCGCGCGTCGTTCATCCGATAAATGACGGCGAAACCACCATCACGGAATACGTCGAGAAGATCGAGGGCGAAGTCGCGCTCGACACCTATGTGAAAGCTCAGACGTCCGCGCCCGAGGTCGTGAAGCGCATCACCGAACTGGAAAACTGTCTATGGCGCATAGCACATGCCGTCTTGACTTCAGCCGACGTAGATGAGCATCCGGAATTGCGCGCTGCCGCCGAAGAGGCCAAGCTGGTGCTCAAAAATACGCTCGAGGTCGATAACAATAAGCATCGATTTCACAGCGAATTGGGTGTATTTAAGGACGATCTGCGAATGATCAAGGAATAGCACTTCGACGCCACTCGCCTGGCTTCTCGCTTCCGGAACTCGAATTCATCAAAAATCAGTCCCCTGTCGTGCGCAATGGAATTTAACGCTGAATTCTAGCGCCGCGCCTCGAAAGGGGCGTATTGGGCAGGTGGCTTTAAGGAGTTGACTGATTTGCGTCGAACCGTTCCTTAGATGCCGAGCCCGGAAAGAATACTGACTAAGATAGCCAGAGGGGCAGCGCGTAGCGGCGGGATCGTTTTTGCCGTAGACAGAGGTTGGTCGGGACAGAATTTCCATGAGCTTTTGCCATAGGCGGCGCAATTTGGAGGAAGAAATCCTGATGAAAGCCCGACGCAGACTGACGATGTTGTCCGCACTGTTCGTCGTAGCTCTTACAGGACCACCTGTGCTGGCGCAAGAGACGAGCAAATTGAAAATAGGCTTTTCCATCGAAGCGATGAAGGGCGAGCGCTGGCAAACGGACATGGATTCCTTCGAGGCACGAGCCAAAAAGTTAGGAGCGCAGGTAATCTCCGGCGACGCCGGCGGCGACGATGATCTTCAGTTCCAACAAGTGCAGGACATGATCAAGGCTGGAATTAAAGTGCTGGTTTTACTGCCGCACGACACCGCCAAGGCCAGCCGGATCGTGAACGCTGCAAAGTTGGCCAACGTTAAGGTCATCAGCTACGACCGCCTGGTCCTGAATAGCGATGTCGACCTGTATGTGAGTTTTGACCGCCTTGAGATCGGCTGGCTGCAAGCGCAATATCTCGCAAAACATGCGCCTAGGGGAAATTATGTGCTGATCGCGGGTTCGCCAAATGACGAAGGCGCCAAGACTTTGCATGACGCGCAAATGAAGGTTCTGCAGCCCTATATCGATCGTGGCGACATCAAAGTGATCGCGGATGGGTACACAAAAGACTGGCTGCCGTCCGAGGCCTACCTTTCCATGCTGAAGGCCATTGATTCTTCCCAAGGCAACATCGCTGCCGTTCTCGCTTCCAATGACGGATTGGCGGGAGGCGCTATTCAAGCCCTCCGCGAACATCATCTGGACGGCAAAGTCTTGGTTTCCGGACAAGATGCGGATTTGGCGGCGGTTATCTGCATCGCTCAAGGCGCGCAAAGCATGACGGTTTACAAGCCGGTGGGAAATGAAGCGGTCGTCGCCGCCGAGGAAGCCGTTCGCCTGGCGAATGGCGAAAAGACGCGTGCGAACAGAACAGTAAGCAATGGCAAGAAGGATGTGCCCGCCATCCTTCTGAAACCCATTGTCGTGACAAGAGACAATATCAAGACAACCGTCGTCCAAGACGGTTTCCAAACCTTGAAAAGCATCAACCAGGCCCTGCCTGCAGACCAGCAGATCAAGTAGAGCAGTTCCCTCTCTATCCTTGAGCATAACGTTGAGCAGCGCCCGGAGTGCGAAGCCGGCCAAGTTTGAAATTACAACCACCGATACCCATACCTGGCTAAATCCTTGTTCACGCATCACTCGGAAACCGGTCTACGCCGCTGCCCCCTATCCCTTGCGGACTCCGGCACCGAAAGGCCGTCATTTACACGGAACTACGGATGCGCTATACCAATATTCATGCCTCCAGCACATGGGGTCCCGCTTGTGGGTGATGGGATGCGTTTGCTGAAAGCTTCCGCAAAGTTCCGCATGAATTTCAAATTCCTGCGGTCCATGCGACGCTTTGGCTGGATGGTTCATTCAGGTAAGTCGTGATGAACTCCCGAACGATTCGAACTCTATTCAGTATCGCTGGTCTCTTCCTCGGCCTTTTATTGCTCACAGCTACCGCGCCGTTCACCACCCACGCCCAATCCAACGAAAACCCCGAACGCAAGAATTACGCCGACGAGATACGAAAGACGTACAACTTTCTTTTCGGCAAAGACAATCTATCGCTTCCTGGAAATGCCGCCATAGAAGGTAATGACTTCATTCAGCCCGGCGCTTTCCCGGAAGCCGAGTACTGCGCCCACTGTCACGATGAGGCCTACAGCCAATGGCGTCAGGCTCTGCACTCCAACTCCTTCCGCACCCCGTTCTACCGCACCAGCGTCAACATCCTCGTCCGCACCAAAGGCATCGAGTTCTCGCGGCACTGCGATAGCTGCCACAATCCGATCGTCGTGCTCTCCGGCGGGCTGACGGAGGACTCGCACGTCAATCGCGCCTTCGACAAGGACGGCCTGACCTGCACCACCTGTCACTCCATCCAGCGTCTGCAGTCCACCTCTGGCAATGGCGGCTATGTAATGGGCGTTCCCGCCGTAATGGTCGATGAGAACGGCAATCGCATTCCGGGCCAAGTCCAATTCGGCGAAATCCTCGAGCATCCCGAGCGTCACTCCAGAGCCGTAATGCAGCCGTTCTATCGCACGCCGGAATTCTGCGCTGCCTGTCACAAAGCCAACCTCCCCAATCCTCTGAACGAATACAAGTTCATTCGCGCTTTCACCGTTTTTGACGAGTGGCAGAACTCCAAATTCTCCAAGCGCAACCCTCTGACTTTTTATTCTGCTGACTTCACGACCTGCCAGGGCTGCCACATGCGTCGCGCACCGGCCACTCTGCCCGACTACGGAGCCAAGGGCGGAACCTTCGCCTCCCATCGCTGGCTCGCCGGAAACACTGCTGTTCCCTTCTACTACGGGTTCGACGAGCAACTGCAGAAAACAATCGAGTTCCTCAAGGCAGGCAACTTCCTGAACGTCGACATTTTCGCCCTGAAAAAAGCAGGCGACGACAACATGATTGCGCCACTCGGATCCACGCCCTTTCAGCTTGAGCCAAACAGCGCCGTGACCGCTTACGTCGTCATCCAAAACAAAAACATTGGCCACTCGCTCATTCCCGAAGTCCGCGACCTCTATGAGGCCTGGGTCGAAGTCACGGTGAAAGACGCCGCCGGACACGACCTCTATCACAGTGGATTCCTCAAGCCCGACGGCATGCTCGATACCCGTGCGCATAGCTTCACCAATCGCCCCGTCAATCTCTCCGGCGAGTTTGTCGACAATCACAAAGTCTGGACGATCCATTCCATGGCCTACGACAATTCCATCCAGTCCGGCCGCTCCGCCCTGGTCCGCTATGAATTCCAAATTCCTCCGGACGCCAAAGGCCCACTCAGCATCACCGCCCGCGTGAACTACCGCCACCTACGCCAGAGCTATCTGAACAATGTGTTCGGGCCCGATCACCCGCTCTATCCCGTTGTCGAACTCGCCTCTCAGACGCGCGCCTTGAACCTCGGCATGAACGATCCCATTCCCCCCGCTCCCAACGACAATCAGGACTGGATGCGCTGGAACAATGTCGGCATCGGCTATCTCGACCAACAGCAATATTCCGACGCCATCGCCGCTTTCGAACAAGTTACGAAGCTCCGCCCCGACTACGAAGACGGCTACGTAAATCTCGGCCTGACCTTCATCGAGTGGGAAAAGTATTCGTCGGCGCGCCCGCCCCTTGAGAAAGCCTTGCAGCTCCATCCGGACTACGCCCGCGCACTCTACTATTTAGCTCTGGTTGAACGCCGCGAAGGCCATCCCGAATCTGAAGTCGCCGATCTCCAAAGAGTCGTCGAACAATTTCCGCAATCGCGCGACGCCCGCCGTGAACTCGGCATCGCCTATTACCAGCAGCATCGCACCGATGACGCCGTGGCGCAGTTTCAAGCGCTGCAAACCATCGACCCCGACGATCTCGCCGCCCATTACAATCTCGCCATCCTCTATCGACGCAAAGGCATGAAGGTTGAAGCCGCGGCCCAAGCTGCGATGTACGCCACCAAGCGAATCGATCCCGAAGCTCCCACCTATTCACTGGATTTCCTGCGCAAGCATCCCGAGATATCGACCGAGAGCGCGCCCTGGCACATGCACACGGATCTAAAACCCGCTCCTGCCAACGTCAACGCAGGTGGCGCCGGCAATGGCACCGGTCAGCGATAACTAAGGAGGATTCGTGTTGGACCAGGATCGCCGAAGATTTCTTCGTTCGCTCAGCCGCACAGCTCTCGTTCTTCCGTTCGCGGATATTTTGGCCCTAGCCGCTCCTCAACAGCAGCAAGCTCCGCTGAAACCAAAAATCGGCCCTATCGAACGCAGCTACGACGCCAAGCCCGCTCCTCCCCCTCCCGGTCCGAAATCCCCCATCGAAGGCACTCCGCTCGGCGTCAGCTTCGTAGATGTCGTCAAAGGCTCTGGCCTCGACGTCGAAACCACGTTCGGCGGCATCGGGAAAAATAAATATCTCCTTGAAACCACCGGCTGCGGCCTTGCCTTCTACGACTACGACAACGATGGCTGGCTCGACGTCTTTCTAGTCAACGGCTGGCGCCTCGAAGGATTCGCGAAAGGCAAAGAACCGCATTGCCGTCTCTTCAAGAATAATCGCGACGGCACCTTCACCGATGTCACCAAAGGTTCCGGCCTCGACACCCGTACCGGCTGGGGCCAAGCCTGCTGCGTCGGCGACTACGACAACGACGGCAACGATGATCTCTTCGTCACCTACTACGGCCAAAACGTTCTCTATCACAACAATGGCGACGGCACCTTCACCGACGTCACCGAACGCACCGGCCTTCTCGAACCCGGCCTCAAAACGCGCTGGAATACCGGCTGCACCTGGGTTGACTACGACAAAGACGGCCACCTCGATCTGTTCGTCGCCAACTACGTCGACTTCGACCTAAAGACCGCGCCTCTCCCTGAAGAAGGCCCCTGCACCTACAAAGGCATCGTCGTAGCCTGCGGTCCGCCCGGCCTCGCCGGCGGAAAAAATATTCTCTATCACAACAACGGCAACGGCACCTTCACCGACGTGAGCCAAAAATCTGGCATGTGGAACGCCGTCGGCACCTACGGGCTCAGCGTCGCCGCCTCCGATCTCGATAACGACGGCTGGCCCGACATCTACGTCGCCAACGATTCCGCTCCCGCCACGCTCTATCTCAATCAACACGACGGCACCTTCAAAGACGTCGCCATCGAAAACGGCGCAGCTCTTTCCGCCGAAGCCAAGCCCCAAGCCGGCATGGGCGTTTCCATCGGCGACTACAACCGCGACGGCAATCTCGATATCGTAAAAACGAATTTCGCCGGCGACACCGATTCTCTCTACACCAATCTCGGCGACGGCGTCTTCGAAGACCGCACCTATCCGAGCGGCCTCGGCGTCAACACCCGGCTTCTCGGCTGGGGCGTCGGCTTCTTCGATATGGACAACGACGGCTGGCTCGATATCCTCATGTCCAACGGCCACGTCTACCCCGAGGTCGACAAATCCAAAACTGACCTCAAATACGCCGAACACAAATACCTCTACCGCAACCTCCGCAACGGCCGCTTCGAAGAAGTCACCAACCAGGGCGGCCCCGGAATTATGGAAAACGCCCCAGCCCGCGGCTGCGCCTTCGGCGACTACGACAACGACGGCGACCTGGATATCGCCGTCAACTGCGTCAACGCCATTCCTCAGCTCCTCCGCTGCGACTCCACCCTCAACCGCAACTGGATCAAGATCAAGCTCGTCGGCACAAAGTCCAATCGTACCGGCATCGGCAGCCGCGTCCTGGTCACCGCCAAAACGCTCCCTACCGCGGAAAAGCCGCTAGTCCAAATGGACGAGCTCCGCAGCGGCGGGAGCTATTTCTCCCAAAACGACATGCGCATGCACTTCGGCCTAGAGCAAGCCACGAAAGTCGACATGGTCGAAATCCGCTGGCTAAGCGGCCAAGTTGATCAGCTCAAAGATCTAGAGGTAAACCGCCTCTACATCGTCCAGGAAGGCGGCAAAATCCTCAAATCAGAACAGTTGAAGCCGGCAACGAAGTCCTAGCGATGCGAATGTCTCCCACGCTTCTTCTGAGCCTCGCGTTGTTCACGCCCGCCATCTGCCGTTCACAAACGAAGTGTCCCTGGCTTAATGAAGCCACTGCGCGCGGCATTCTCGGCGGCGACCTTAATCTCAGCGTCACGCTTGACGATCAAGGCGCCGGAGTCTGCAAATTCACTCGCCAGCATGGCTCCGCGACTCAAGAACTCCGCATCTCCGTCACCTTCATGACCAACATCGCCAAACAATTCCCCGTCTACCTGGCTCAATGCCCGCCGAAGAGCGCTCCCCTCCCCGCCACCGGCAACGAAGCAGTGGTCTGCGCTATCCACAGCAAGGCAGACCAATACGCCGAGAAAGTAGTGGGCCGAGTTCGCAATCAGGCTTTCGTTGTGAGTGTTAGCTCGACCATTCAGGACGACCCGTCGATGACCCAAGCGATGCGCCGCGAAAAAGCAAACCTAACCGCAGAAATGGTGGCTGGAATCCTCTTCTAGTTTCGTGCTGAGGAGCCGGGAATTTTACGTCACACCGCATTCTCGGGATGACACTGAGTTGTCCGCACTGCTTAATGGCACGACCCGTCATCCACAAACTGCCCGCTAGCCGCCATCGCCGCCAACGACCGCGCGCAGCTCAAGATCTGTTCATTCAATGGATCGCTTTTCAACGAATCCGGCGGCAGGTAGTTCTGCGCCGTATGCGCCGCCACAAACCGATCGCTCAACTTTTTCATGTTGTCGTACTCGTTCGAAAGCAGCTGATACGCACTTCGATCCGCATCCGTCGACGCCGCTACCGACGCCAATCTCAGGCTCTTCAGCGCCGGCCCGCGGTAAATCGCCATCCAGTCATCGCCGATCGGAATCCCATTTTGCACCGCATTCGTCAACACGATTCGCCACTCCCGGATCATGGTCATCTCTTCGATGCCCGCCCGCAAAAACTCCTTCGAGAAATCAGACTTTTCCCCGGTCGCTGTCGTCGCCGTATTCGCCCCGCTCCCGGGCAGCGTCAAAGTCACCTGGTTCCCGTTGAAGCTAAGCGACCCATGCGACAACCGTGCCAGCGCCTCCAGCTCCACGTATGACTTGCCTCGCAGCCGCATCACCGGCGCCTGGCCCGCCTGCCCCTCGATGACCAACGTCCGGCTATCCTCCACCCCCTGCGACAAAACAGTCCCCGGCACAACCATCAGCCCCGCCAGCATCACCGCCCCCGCCAATAGCGCCCATTCCCGCCACATTCTTTTTCCCATAAGTCCGCTCCCTATTCCGCGAGTCC
>Ga0210393_10000161_pt1 | contig 65394 bp, 58 predicted proteins | sample IncBWC27OmetaG_FD_160068 | JGI IMG/M metagenome (GOLD analysis project Ga0210393, IMG submission 160068) | Forest soil microbial communities from Barre Woods Harvard Forest LTER site, Petersham, Massachusetts, United States - Inc-BW-C-27-O ... | reverse complement strand
GGCCCCTTGAAAGGCCTGTACATGTGCGGGTCGGGCACGCACCCGGGCGGCGGGGTGACCGGGGCGCCCGGCCACAACGCGGCGCGCGAAATCATTGCGGACTTTCGCCGCGGCCGCCTGAAGCAGGCTTGAGCCGAGCGCGCGACGCGCGTCGAGTCGTGTCTTTGGTCGTTCCTGCTACTTCTTGGCCGGATCGGGATACTCGAACGGATCGCTCACCGCCGGCTGCGTGGGCAGCGTTTTGCGCGGCATGGGCTTCTCGGCGTTCGCGGCGGCCACGAGAACCGTCGCCATTACCACGGAGGCTTGACGCAGATCTTGCGGCCGCAGGTGATCAAAGGTATCGAGGTCGGTGTGGTGAACCCGCGTCTCGTAATCCAAAGGATCCTGTATGAATTGGAACGCGGGCAAGCCAAGACGGCTCATGAACACATGATCGGTTGCGCCCGTCGGTTCGGCGACCACGGTGCTCGCTCCGAGGCTGGCGAACGGAGACAGCCACTCGCGAAACAGCGGGACCACGGCAAAATTGCCTTCCGTGTAAATGCCCCGAATCTTGCCGGAGCCGTTGTCCAGATTGAAATAGCCCGCGAGTTCGGTAAAGCCGGGCAGTACCTGCACCGGATACGAATCGGTCAAAAAATAAGGCGGTAGTTCGGCTTCGGCCGGATCGGTGGGCGCCGGACGGTGAGCGAGATGATTCTCGACAAAGGCGCCGGAGCCCAGCAACCCTTCCTCCTCGCCGGCCCACAGAGCGAAACGAATGGTGCGTTTTGGCTTCACGCCGATGCTCGCCAGAATGCGCGCCGCTTCCATCACCACCGCGCTGCCGGCGCCGTTGTCGGCGGCGCCGTCGCCCGCGACCCAGCTGTCCAAATGTGCGCCGGCCATGACGTATCCCGCGTGCGGATCAGAGCCCGGAATGTCGGCAAAAACATTGTAGGCCTTGTGATCTGCGTCTTCGAAGTGCACGCGGCTGTCGATTTCGAGCCGCACCTCGCCGCGCTTTGCCAGCCTGGCGAGCCGTCGATAGTCTTCCGCCGCGAGTTCGATGCCGGGAAGCTTCGGCGTTTTGCCGACGCGATAACCGTAACCTTCACCGTGCACCAGGCGGCCCTCGGTGCGCGACATTTGTACCATTGCAACGGCACCCTCGCGCGCCAAGAATGCGTCCAGATTGGGCCTGAAGCGATAGCGCTCGATGCGCTTCTGCCGTTGAGCCGGGTCAAACGTCGGCTGCTCGTACTTATCCAGCTTGGCGATCTCGACATCGGTCAGCCGTTGAAACGGCGCTTCGCCGTCGTCCTTGGGCGGCGCGGGCCAGGTGACCAGCACAATCTTGCCGGTCAATTTTCCCTTCCACTCGTCGAAATCGCTCTCCTTGAGCATGGGAGCAACGATGACCGGCGCGGACAAGACACCGTTGGTCGCGGGCGTCCAGGCAAGAGGAATCGCCCGCAGCTCCAGGGGCCGGGGTGCAATCATTCGCACGTGTGATGACTCGATCCACCAGCCCCGGCCGAAATCGAAGGCTTCTGTATGGACGTCCTTCAGGCCCCAACCATTGAACTTGTCCTGCGTCCACCGTTCGGCTTTGCGCATCGCCGGGGAATTGGTCATTCGACCCCCGATTTCATCCGCCAGATAGGCCGCCGTGTTGATGACCTCGCTGTGGTTGAAACCCTCGTCGGCGATCCGATTGATGGTAATGGGTTCACCCGGAAAGGTGGGTGTAACCACTGCGGCCGGTAATGACGCGCTCAAGAGAAAACAAGCACTCGAAACACACAGCTTTATAGACACCGCTCCCCCTCATGAATATTGCCGCCCGATCGAAATCAATCTACTGCATCGGCACCAGGTCCCGTCAATCGTCTTCCCAGTTGAACCGCCAGACGGCGATCAAACCAAACAGCGCGGACCACCCCACCAGGATGGCCGTGGGCATGAACGCGGATTGCAACGGCAAGCCCCGCCAGGTCATGGCATCCAGCCCGTCGACGGCCCAGCGGGTCGGCACGAATTCCGTCACGTGCTGCAGCCATTCCGGAAACAGAAACGATGGCACCCAGGCGCCGCCCAACATGACCAGAATGAGCACCGAGAACATTGCCACGCCGCGTGTGGCACCCACCGAGCGGCCGAGCGCGGAAATCATCAGCCCGGTCGTGGCCGCAAGCAGCGAGAAGGCCATCGCAACCATGATGAAGCCCGGAACGCTGCCCGCGATGCGCACGCCAAAGATCAGGCAGGCGGCGAGATAAACGACGGCGAGGATCAACATGGAGATCAACGCCGTGCCGGCCACGCGGCTGCCGAGCAGTACCGCGCGGGACAGGGGCGCTGCGCGCAATCTGCGCCACATGCCTTCCTGGCGCATCAAGAGCAGCGTCACGCCGGCATCGATGCCCATGAAGAGAATGAACTGAATGCTCATGCCGGCGAATGAATGTGCGTATGAGTTGTATCGCGGACCGGTGGTGACCGCGGTATTGACGAGGTTGAAGGGTACCGGCTTGCTGCCGCCGATAAAATTGGGCCGGGAAATGCGCTGCATGACATGTTGGGTGAGCAGGCCCGCCACCATGGGCCGAACCATGGATTGCGACGGATCGTAGAAAAGTTTGACGTCCGGCATTTGCCCCAGGCCCACGAGTGCCCCGGTCGCCGCGCTCTCGAATCCCGCCGGAAATACGATGGCGGCGCGCAGCTTGCCGCTCTTGACCAGTTGCCGCGCCTGGTCCTCGGGCAGCACTTGCATCGACAGCGACTCATCTTGGGTCAGACTCTCGATGACCGCCTTGGTGAGCGCGGTGTCATCCAAGTCGGTCATACCGACCGACATGCGCGAAATCGGATTGCCGCCCGAACCGGTGCTGCCGAAGAGAAAGCCGAAAAAGGCGGCCACCACGATGGGCGTGAGCACGCTGACGACCAGCGCACGCCGGTCGCGCACGAACAGCGCGATGTCCTTGCGCACCAAAGCCCGAAATGCCGTGAGTGCGGAGCTCATGTGTCGCGCAACGTGTGCCCCGTCAGTGCGAGGAACACATCCTCGAGATTGGCACGCCGGCTGGTCAACTCCTGGCAGCTGAAACCGCGGGCCGCCAGCCGCTCGAGCACGCGCGGCGCCGCTGTGCCCAAGTCGGTCGCGGACACTGACAGCGCGGTTCCGGCGAGATCGACCTGGATGACGCCCGGCAGGCCGCTGATCTCGGCCAACGCGGCACCATCCGGCGGCAGGTCATATGTCAGCGTCAGCTTGTTCGCGACCGGCGCGCCCGCCAACAGGCCTGCAAGCGTGTCGTCGGCGAGAACCTTTCCATGATCGATGATCACGACTCGATCGCACAGCCGCTCGACTTCCTCCATGTAGTGCGTCGTATAGACCAATGTTTTGCCTTCGCCGGCCAGAACCTCGATGGTTTCAAAAATCGCATTGCGGCTTTGCGGATCGACACCCACCGTGGGCTCATCGAGCAACAGGATCTGAGGTTCATGCAGCAGCGCGCAGGCAATGTTCAAGCGCCGGCGCATTCCGCCGCTGAATTCGCTCGGAGGATCCCGGGCACGGTCCGACAGACTGGTCAATTCGAGCGCCGCCGCAATCCTCGCCGCGAGCGCGCGGCCGGAAAGACCGTACAGCCCGCCGAAGAATTCCAGATTCATGCGGGCCGGCAGATCTTCGAGAAGCGCAATTTCCTGAGTGACCAATCCGAGGTGGCGCTTGCCCGGGTCGGCGCCGGTTCCGAGAGGGCGGCCGTCTATTTGCACGGCACCCGCGTCCGGTTTCGTCAGACCGGCCAGCATGCTGATGGTGGTCGATTTGCCGGCACCATTGGGGCCGAGGAGCCCGAGCACTTCGCCCGCCGTCGCAGCGAATGAAACTCCGGCAACGGCGGTGATCGCGCCGAATTTCTTTTGGAGCCGCTCAGCGACCAGTTGCATCGCACAGATACTGCCAGCAGATCGGCGCGAACGCTATGCTTCCAGCCCTTGCGCCTTTAAATACTCGTCGTACGTGCCCCTGAAATCGACCATTTTCCCGCCGGGGCGCAGCTCAATGATGCGGGTGGCGAGGCCGCCGACGAACTCACGATCGTGCGAAACGAAAACGAGCGTACCAGCGTAGTGTTCGAGTCCGATTTGCAAGGACTCGATGGTTTCCATGTCCATATGGTTGGTCGGCTCGTCCATGAGGAGCACATTGGGTTTCGTCAGAATGAGCTTTCCGTAGATCATGCGGCCTTTTTCACCGCCGGATAGCACCTTCACGGATTTTTTGGTCTCCTCGCCGGAGAACAGGAGCCGGCCCAGGGTCGCGCGCACGATCTGATCATCGTCCGCCTTGCCGGTGTATTGAGACATCCAGGCGAACAAGTCGATCTTATCCTCGAATTCCGCCTGCGGATCCTGCGGCATATAGCCGGGTTGGGCATTCTCGACCCACACGATGCGGCCGGCGGTGGGGCGCAACTCCCCCGCGAGGCAGCGCATCAGGGTCGTCTTGCCGACCCCGTTGGGTCCGATGACGGCGATCCGCTCGCCGCCCTCGACGTTGAAGGTCAGGTCGTCGAGCACCTTTTCATCCGACCCCGGGTAGCTGAAGCTCAGGTGTTCCACCGACACCGCGGACCGGTACAGCTTCTTGCCTTGCTCGAACCGGATGTAGGGATTTTGGCGCGACGAAGGCCTGATTTCCTCTATCTTGATTTTTTCGAGCTGCTTCTTGCGTGAGGTGGCCTGGCGCGCCTTGGAGGCATTCGCCGAAAAGCGCCGCACGAACTCTTGCAGGTCCGATATGCGATCCTTGGCCTTGGCGTTGGCTGCTTCCACGCGAGCGCGCGCCTGAACCGATGCCAGCATGAAATCGTCGTAGTTGCCGGGATAGATCTTCAGCTGCTGAAAATCCAAGTCGGCGATGTGCGTGCAAACCTGGTTCAAGAAGTGCCGATCATGGCTGATGATGACCATGGTGGCGTCGTAGTTGTTGAGCGCACCCTCGAGCCAGCGGATCGAGTTGATGTCCAGGTTGTTGGTCGGTTCATCCAGCAGCAGTACATCGGGCTTGGAGAACAAGGCCTGGGCGAGCAGCACGCGCAGCTTCAATCCTGGAGGCACCTCGCGCATCGGACCGTTGTGCCGCGATTCATGAATCCCGGCATCGGTGAGGATGCTGGCTGCCCGAGCCTCGGCATCATAGCCGCCATATTCAGCGAACACGCCCTCGAGCTCCGCGGCCTTCATGTAGTCTTCGTCGGTCGCCTCGGGATCGGCATAGATGCGGTCACGCTCCTGCATGGCCGCCCACAGCTCGGTGTGGCCGCGCATCACGACATCGAGCACCCGCTCATCTTCATATCCGAATTGATTCTGATTCAGCTTCCCGAGCCGCATGCCCATTTGCAACATCACATCGCCGGTGCTTGACTCGAGATCGCCGCCCAGCACCTTCATGAGCGTGGATTTGCCCGAACCGTTCGCGCCGATCAGGCCATAGCGATTGCCGTCGGAGAATTTGACCGTCACCTGCTCGAAGAGCGGTTTGGCGCCGAATTGAACGGCGACGTTGGATGTGGAAAGCATATGGTCCGATCACACTGAAGTATGCGGCCGCCACGGCCGCGATTGCCCTGAGGAAGCCCGTTTAATGGAGTGCCGTGCCGCTGCGTGGCGGGCACGCGAGGCGTTTACGCCGAAAAGCGCCCAATCCGGCCGTTATATTCTAGCAGCTATTCTTCGAACGACCTGATGAGATTCAACAACTCGTCGCGGGCGTGCGGATTCGCGAATTCAACGACGATTTTCCCGGCGCCCGAGGTCCGCTGATGCAGCTGAACCTGGACGCTCGATGTGCGCAGCACCTCGCTGACGAGCGATATTTCGCGCCGCTTCGCGGAAGCGGTCGCGCCGTCCGACAGGGACTTGCGCACCAGGCTTTCGGTTTCACGCACCGACAATCCGCGCTCCGCGACCCATTTGGCCAGGCGCTCCCGCTCGCCCTCATCGGGAAGTCCCAGCAATGCCCGGGCATGCCCCATGCCGAGGACTTTGGAATCAATCAATGCGACCACCGACTCCGGCAAATCCAGCAATCGCATGAGATTGCTGACCGCGGCGCGCGAGCGCCCGATCGAATCGGCGACCTCCTGATGGGTGAGCGAAAATTCCAAAGTGAGCCGCTTGAGCGACCTCGCCTCCTCGGCCGCCGTCAATTCCTCGCGTTGAATGTTCTCGATGAGCGCGACTGCGACGGCTTCCTGATCCGAAAGCTGCCGAACAATGACGGGGATGTCGGACAGGCCGGCGAGCTTCGCGGCCTGCCAGCGCCGCTCGCCGGCAACGATTTCATATCGGGCGGGCCCCGCGGAACCTGCCGGCAGCGGGCGCACGACGATCGGCTGTATCACGCCCTTCGCCTTGATGGAAGCGGCGAGTTCCTCCAGCGGTTCTCGATGAATCTCGCGGCGCGGCTGAAGCTGGCTCGACTGCATCAGCGAAATCGGCAGCGTGCCGCCGCCCCGGCTCGCGCTCGCGCGCGGTTCCGCGCCCAACAGCGCGCCCAAACCCCTACCTAAGCCACCCTTGGATTCTTGCGTCATGGGTCAAACCCGCGGTGAGTCGTCGGAGAGACGCCAGGGTGGGAATCGGCGCGTACCCCCGGCGTGATAAAGACAGAGGATATTGCCGTCCGGGTCCTGCAAGTACGCCTCCCGCCAAAGCCAAATCTGGTCTTTGGGCGCCTGATTGAACTCTATCCCTAAGCCGCGCAATCGTTGATAGGTGGCGTCCAGATCATCGCACTCGAAGTAAACGATCGTCTGCGAGGGAACCACCGTGTCGAATGCATGCAATGAGAATGTTGCACCGTCCTGGCATTCGAATCTCGCGTAGCGCGGCAGGGCGCTGACGATCTGGGTAAACCCGAGTCTGCGATAGAACTGCGCGGACCGCTCGACATCGGTCGCCGGCAAGGTCACTTGATTGAGATTCATTGCGATTCCCCGCGTTTCTTTACGGCACGAATTCAGCCAGCCTTTGGCGCAGGAAGGCTTCCGAGGTAACGACGCGCCCGTCAAGGAATCGAATCTGATAGGCAGTTCCCGACATCGAGGAGGCTGAGCCGCACAACCGGATGAAGTCCTCCGCTGTCGCGACTTTGGACCCCGCCAACCGGCGCTTCAAGCGCAGATGCTCGGCCGCCGCCTTGGCCTCATAGGCCACGTCGTTGCGGATAAATTGTGCATCGTGCAGATTTTCGATGGACGCGATGAGATAGTCGATCTTTCGCTCCTCCAGCGGCTCTGCAGCCGCAAAGGTCAGCGCACCCAGCGCGAAGAAGACCATCCCGATCAGAACACGCATCTCATTCCTATTGCACCGTAAGACTTCGGGGAATTCCCGCCCTTTTAGGGGGCGGGAGGACGTCAAGACCCCTCCCAATCGATCTGCGCGGGTGCCGCAGTCAGAGGATCATATTCCAACAGTTCTCCATTACCCACTGACTTCCCCGTAAGGGCCAATATGAATGCCCAATGGCTCACCAGCAACGTGGTTGCGCTGTCATCCCGTGCCGCCATCGATGAGCGAAAGGCATCCGCCCTGGCCACCGTCTCCTCCAGGCTCTCCAGAGACTCAGGCCACCATCGCGCGGGCAAGTGCGCGAAATCGTGGTGCGGGAACCGCGCCGACAACAATTCCGGCGGACTTCCGACATCGCATGAGAAGGCCGCCCGCTCCCGGACTTCATGCATGATCTGCACCGCAGTCCGGCGCAATGCCAGGATCGGTTCGGCCGTCTGCAGCGCGCGCGTATAGGGCGAGATGATGATTCGCGTCAGCTTCACGTATGCCAATTGGGCCGCGGCCGCCGTTGCCTGAGCCAGCCCCAAGTCCGTCAGTTCCGGATCTTCGATTCCAGGATCAACCCTGGTGGCGGTGAAATGCAGGTTAAAATAGCTTTGGCCGTGTCGCAGTAGAAACATTGAGACCTTAACCCTAGGAGTGGCGTTTGAAGACCTTCATCATTCTAGCGTTGGCGATGCTGTCCGGATGCAGCTGGTTCCATTCGAGAACTCAACCCGCACCTCCCCCCGTGTTCATCGTAACCGGCGCTCCGGCGGGCTCAGTCATATTCATCGATGATGCGCAGGCGGGACAAACCGCAGAATTCAATGATAAGCCGCAGCAGGTGAGTTCAGTCGAAGGCATGCACAAGGTCGAAGTGCGCTTTGGCGACACCATCGTCTACCGGGAAAATATCTATATCAAGTCCGGCGAGAGGCGGGTCGTCACCGTCCTGTCGGGGTCAAATCGCGAGTAACCCCGGCTACTATTTGTTGCGCCGCGCCTTGCGAGACGCCGCGGACTTCGCGACGACCTTGCGCTTGGCGACTACCTTGCGCTTGGCGACTACCTTTCGCTTGGCGACTACCTTTCGCTTGGCGACGACCTTTCGCTTGGCGACGACCTTTCGCTTGGCGACTACCTTGCGCTTCGCGACTACCTTGCGCTTCGCGACTACCTTTCGCTTCGCGGCGACTTTGTGCTTGGCGACTACCTTTCGCTTGGCGGCGACTTTGCGCTTGGCGACTTCCTTTCGCCTGGCCGGACTCTTGCGCTTGGCGGCCTTTTGGCCCTGGGGCGAGGCATTGCGCTTCGCAGGCGCCGCGGTTTTTGGTGTCTTGCGCAATGCGGGTTTCAGCGTTGCCGCCGCGGACGGTGCGCCGCGCAATTGTTCGAGGATCGCCGGATTCTCCAGCGTCGACATATCCTGGGTGATCTCCTCGCCGCGCGCGACGGCGCGGAGCAGTCGGCGCATGATTTTGCCGGAGCGGGTTTTCGGCAGATTGTCGGTCAGTCGAATCTCGTCCGGCTTTGCGATCGGACTCAGCTGATCGGCAACCCAGCCACGCAGCTCATCGATCAGAGAATTCGCGGCGGCACCCTGCGGGCGCGGCACGTTGAGCACCACATAGGCAAAAGCCGACTCACCCTTGATCTCGTGCGGCTTCGCAACGACTGCGGCTTCGGCGACCTTCGGATGCGCGACCAGAGCCGACTCTATCTCCATGGTTCCCAGGCGGTGGCCTGCAATGTTGAGGACATCGTCGATGCGTCCCATGATCCAGTAGTAGCCGTCAGCATCCCGGCGCGCGGAATCGCCGGCGACGTAGTAGTGATTATTGAATTTTTCCCAGTACGTCTTGATGTAGCGCTCATTGTCGCCCCAGATGGTGCGCAACATGGACGGCCAGGGCCGCTTGATCACGAGATAGCCGCCGGCATTCGGTGTATTTACCGGCCGGCCCTCTTCATCGACGATGTCCGCGAATATTCCGGGAAGCGGTTGGGTGCAGGACCCGGGTTTGGTGGGTGTCACGCCCGGTATCGGCGCCATCATGGCGGCACCGGTCTCGGTCTGCCACCAGGTATCGACAATGGGGCAACGCTCACCGCCGATGATACGGTGATACCACATCCATGCTTCGGGGTTGATCGGTTCGCCGACTGTGCCCAGCACCCGCAGCTTGCGTAGATCGTAGGTGGCCGGCAGCGCATCGCCCAGTTTCATGAGCGCGCGAATGGCCGTGGGTGCGGTATAGAAAATGCTCACCCCGTGGGCCTGGCACATTTTCCAAAAACGTCCGCCGTCGGGGAACGTCGGTGCGCCCTCGTACATGAAAAGGGTGGCGCCCGCCGCCAGCGGCCCGTAAACCACGTAGGTGTGCCCGGTGACCCAGCCTACATCGGCGGTGCACCAGTACACATCGCTGTCCTTGAGGTCGAAGGCCCACTGGGTGGTCAACTTCGCATTGAGCAGATAACCGGCACTGGAATGTTGAATGCCTTTCGGCTTGCCCGTCGAGCCGGAGGTATAGAGCAGAAACAGGGGATGCTCCGCCTCGAGCCACTCGGGCTCGCAAACGACGCGTTGTCCCGCGATCGCGTCGTGCCACCACACGTCGCGTCCCGGGCGCATGTCGCAGGCGGCGCCGGTGCGCCGGAAGACGATCACATTTTGCACCGATTCGCAGCCCTCGGCCAACGCCTTGTCGACGGCTGCCTTGAGTTCGACGGCGTGGCCGCCGCGCCATCCGGCATCGGCCGTAATCACGAGCTTCGCGCCCGCATCTTCGATTCGATCTTTGACGGCGTTTGCGGAGAAGCCGCCGAACACCACCGAATGCACGGCGCCGATGCGCGCGCATGCCTGCATGGCCACCACCGCTTCTGGAATCAAGGGCATGTAGATGATCACGCGATCACCTTGGGCGATGCCTTGGGCCTTGAGGGCATTGGCGAAGCGGCACACCTCTTGGTGCAGCTGCGCGTAGGTCAGTTTGCGAATGTCCCCGGGCTCGCCTTCGAAAATGATGGCCACCTTGTCCGCACGGGTTGCCAGATGCACATCCAGGCAGTTGTGCGATACGTTCAGCCGGCCGTCGGTGAACCAGCGGTAATTGGGCGCGCGCGAGTCATCGAGTGGGATCGTGAAGGGCCGGTGCCACTCGATCTGCTCCGCGGCCAGATCCGCCCAGAACCCCACATAGTCATCGGCAGCCCTGGCATGCATGCGCTTAAGTTCGGCGGCCTTGAGCGTCGCCTGCTTGGCAAACGCCGCAGACGGGGGGAATACGCGGTCCTCTTGCAGGACGGATTGAATATTCTTTTGCGCCATGGTTTTTCCTCGTCTTACGCGGCAGCGGCGATGCGACGCACCTGCTGCCTCAATATGTTCCCGAATCCATGGGCGTCGAAAAACGAATCGAGCCCGCCGCGATCCTGCGGCCGCGGCTTCAAATCATCCAGTGTGGCCTCGATCGGCATATCGCAGATTATCCCGGTGAGGCGCCGGGCGAGATATGCGGTGTCCTTATGGGCCAGCAGTCTGGCAGCGACGGCGGCTGCGCCGCGCAGCTTCAACAAGGGAATCCGATGGAGATTTGCATACAGATCATCCAGGGAACCGAATACTGCAAAAAGTTCGGCGGCCGTCTTCCTGCCGACTCCCGGAACGCCCGGGATGTTGTCCACGCTGTCGCCGGTCAGCGCCAGGAAATCGGCGATGAGTTCGGGAACCACGCCGAAGCGCGGGCTGATGTCATGGTAGTGATAGCGGTTGTTGCCGCTGTAGTCCCAAAATACGTCGCCGTCGCGAATCAGTTGCGAAAGATCCTTGTCGCGGGTCACCAGCACATTGCGCAGGCCGGCTGCACGCGAGCGCGCGGCCAAGGTTCCGATGATGTCGTCGGCTTCGTATTCGGCGCTCGCGAACTCGGCCAGACCCATATGCCGGCAGAATTCCCGGCATAGGATGAATTGGCGCTCCAAATCGGCCGGGGGCGCTTCGCGATTGGCCTTGTACGCAGGATAGATGCCGTTGCGGAACGAAGTCACGCTGCGCAGACTGAGGTCGAAAGCGACCCCGATCCGCTCCGGCCGCACCTGCTCGAGGAGGTCCGACAGAAAGCGCGCAAATCCGTACAAGGCATGCGTGGCGTTGCCGTCTGCGTCGACCATGTCGGGGGGCATCGAATGGTACGCCCGGAAAATGAAATAGCTGGCGTCGATGTAATACACCACGCCGGACCGCGGAACGGGAATTCCCGCGATTGCGCTCACATCGGCCAGCGTTGCATGCGCTCGTGCAGCGGACTGGAACGCGGAAAATGCGCGACCAGATATTCCATCTGGTCCGCGAGCACGCGCCGGCCCTTCAAGAAGATGTATTCGGCGTAAGTGGGTGTGAATGGCACGGCCAGCAGCTGCATGCCCGCCTGCTCGGGCGTTCGCGACGCCTTGGCATTGTTGCAGCGGCGGCACGCCGAAACCACATTGCTCCACGTATCCTTCCCGCCGCGGCTGAACGGCGTCACGTGATCGCGCGACAGCAGGCTATAGGTGAAACGCGCCCCGCAATACAGGCACAGATAGGCATCGCGGCGGAAAAGCGTCTGGTTGTTGAGCGGCGGGGTATACGCCGCGCCGCGTAAGTTCCCAGGATTACCGGTCACGCCCAGCGTCGCAATGATGGAATTCACATCGACGATGGTGCGAAGGCCGGTCCTCGCGCAAGTTCCCCCATAGAGCCGGTACAGAAGCGTCCCACAGGTGTAGGCAACCTGTTCGGTGTGATACAGGCGGGCGGCCTCGCGATAATCAACCCACTCCAGCGGCATGCCGGAGACGTCGGTCCGCAAGATTTGCTGGGACAAAGGATAGGCATGCGAAACCATGGCAAGATCGTCCCGCCAGTCCAGCAATTGATACCTGTCGTTCGTGCTCACGGTCATAACACCACTTAAGATAGTCGACTCTTATGCCATAATTCAACGTTTGGCGTAACTTAAGGCTTGGGAGAGTTTTGCATGTCCGTCGTCGTCGGTGTGCTCTCGGAGACCGCTGCCAAAGAAACCCGCGTTGCCCTGGTTCCCGAAATCGCCGCGAAATTGAAATCACTTGGTGTTCGCGTACTGATGGAACGCGGCGCCGGGGCTGCCGCTCACTTCCCGGACGCCCTGTACGCGGACGTGGAATTCAGCGATGCCGCCACGATTCTCGGCTCTGCGGATGTCATATTGAAGGTCCAGCCGCCCTCTTCGGCGGAAATCGCAGCGCTCCGGAAAGGCGCGGTCATCATCGGATTCATGCAGGCCTACGCGCGGCCCGAGGTGGTCCGAGCGCTAAAAGAGCGCGGCATCACCAGCTTTGCCATGGAATTGGTGCCGCGTATTTCGCGCGCGCAGTCGATGGATGCACTGTCCTCGCAGGCCTCGGTGGCCGGCTACAAGGCCGCATTGATCGCGGCGAATACGCTGGAAAGGTTTCTACCCATGCTCACCACCGCCGCGGGCACCATCCGGCCTGCCTCGGTGCTGGTGATCGGCGCCGGCGTCGCCGGGCTTCAGGCGATAGCCACGGCCAAGCGCTTGGGGGCCGTGGTCGAAGCGTATGACGTGCGTAGCGCCACGAAAGACCAGATAAAATCCCTGGGCGCGAAATTCATCGAGACCGGCGTCTCCGCCGAGGGCGCGGGCGGCTATGCCCGCGAGCTGACGCCCGAGGAGAAGGCCAAGCAGCAGGAGGTCCTGGATGCGCGCATTGCCGCCAGCGACGCCGTGATCAGCACCGCGTCGGTTCCCGGACGCGCGGCGCCGCGCATCATTCTTCGGACGGCGGTCGAGCGCATGAAAGCCGGTTCGGTCATCGTCGACATCGCGGCCGAGCAAGGCGGCAATTGTGAACTGACCAAGCCCGGCGAGACGGTGCTTCACGGCAGCGTCAAGATCGTCGGACCCCTGAACCTGCCGGCCTCCCTGCCGTATCACGCCAGCGAGATGTATTCGCGCAACTTGTTCAATTTTTTGAAGCCGGCGTTGCCGAAGGGCGAACTCGCCATCGATTGGAACGACGAGGTATTTGCCGGTGCGGTGCTCACCCACGACGGGCAAATCAAACACGCGGCGACGCGGGCAGCCATCGAGGGGGCCAAAACATGATCGACGGCGTGATTGCACTCTATATTTTCATGCTGGCCGCGTTCACGGGCTACGAGGTCATATCGCGGGTGCCGGTCATTTTGCATACCCCGCTGATGTCCGGATCGAATTTCGTCCATGGCATCGTGTTGGTCGGCGCAATGGTCGCGCTGGCCACGGCCGATACCACGCTGGTGCGAATCATCGGCTTTGTCGGCGTGGCCCTGGCGGCCGGGAATGCGGTCGGCGGCTACGTCGTCACGGAACGCATGCTGAAAATGTTCGTATTGGCCGGCAAGAAGAAAGGATCTTAGGTGATGCCCGCTTCGACCATTCAAACCGTGACGCAGCTCTCCTATCTGGTGGCGGCTGCGCTGTTCATCCTCGGCCTGAAGCGCATGAGTTCACCGGTGACCGCCGTCAGCGGGGTTCGCTGGGCGGGCGTCGGCATGCTGCTGGCGACGGTCATCACGCTGGCATTCATGGGTGCCTCATCGTTCAACCTGATGCTGGTGATTGCCGCCATTGCCATCGGCAGCATCGTGGCGTGGGTCAGCGGCAAGCGGGTCGCCATGACCGACATGCCGCAAATGATCGCCCTGTACAACGGCATGGGCGGCGGTGCCGCGGCAGCCATCGCGGCGGTGGAACTGTACAGCGGCAACGAACACAACCTGGTTCACTTGATCATGGCCGCCATCGGCGGCTTCATCGGCGCGGTGTCCTTCAGCGGCAGCCTGATCGCCTTTGCGAAGCTTCAGGGCCTGATCACCAAGTCGGTGCGTTTCGGCGGACAGAAGTTTCTCAATCTGGCGGTATTGCTGATCGCCGCCGGCTTTGGCTTCATGGTCGTGAGCGGCAGCGGCGCGCAGTCCGGGCTTCCCGTGGTCTCGCTGTTCTTCGCGTTTGCTTTGATTCTGGGCGTCGCGATGACTTTGCCCATCGGCGGCGCCGATATGCCCGTGGTCATCTCCCTGTACAACGCGCTCACCGGGCTTGCCGTGGGCTTCGAAGGCTTCGTGCTCGACAACGCGGCCATGATCATCGCCGGCACCGTGGTCGGCTCGGCGGGCACTCTGCTCACGCAGCTGATGGCGAAGGCGATGAACCGCTCGCTCGGCAATGTGCTGTTCTCCAATTTCGGCGAGAGCTCTGCCGCAGGCGGCGGCGCGGTGACCGGCTCGCAGAAGGCCATCGAAGCCTCCGACGCCGGCGTCATGATGGCTTATTCTCAAAAGATCATCATCGTGCCCGGCTATGGCCTGGCGGTGGCGCAGGCCCAGCACAAAGTCTGGGAACTCACGCAATTGCTGATCGATCACGGCGTGAAGGTGCGTTTTGCCATTCACCCGGTTGCCGGCCGCATGCCGGGCCACATGAATGTGCTGCTGGCCGAAGCGGGAGTGCCTTACGATCTCATTTCGGATTTGGATGAGATCAACGCGGAATTCGAAACCGCCGATGTGGCGCTCATCATCGGCGCCAACGACGTGGTGAACCCGGATGCCCGCACCAACAAGAGCAGCCCGATCTACGGCATGCCGATCTTGAATGCGGACAAGGCAAAAAATGTCATCGTGATCAAGCGCGGCCAGGGCCAGGGACTCTCAGGCATCGACAATGCGCTGTTCGTACTGGATCAAACCCGCATGCTGTACGGCGACGCACAGGCGGCGGTGAGCCAGTTGATCCAGGCGGTCAAGGCCGCAGGCTGATCTCGAAGCGGTCCTTGGGTTTCCACTGCGCGGGCTTGGCCGCGTCATAGTCTTCCAACCGGATCATCTCGCCGATCAGGACATCGGCGTGAAGTTCGAAGCGCACGTAGTGATAGTTCGGGAAATCGCTGCCCCGATATAGATCGTCCGCCGAACGGTCCACGGGGGAGGGCTTCGCGCCGCCGCCGCCGGACACCAGGTACATCACGCCGTTCTGCGCAAGCCGCTCGTAATTGTGAATGTGGGCCGCGATGACCACGAAGCGGGCGGCCGAATGGCCGGCCGCCTTTTCGAGGTACGCGGCCAGCGATTGCTCGTTGGCACGCGGATTGTGGTCCGCCGCCTTCGCCGTTTGCACATCCGACACGGGCGGATGATGCATGACGATCAGAACCGCGCGGACCTTGGGATCGAGCGACGCCACCTGATTCTCGAGCCAGATTTCCTGTTCGCTGCCCGTCACGAGCGGCGCATCGCTGTCCAATGCAATGCCGACCACCTTGGCGCCGATGGCGACCGAGTACCAGCGGCGGCCGTGCAATTCCGGAAAGGTCTCCCACCAGCGATCGAGGCAGCTCGATTCGACGCAGGCGGAGAACTCATGATTGCCGAGGGCCGGGTAGATGCGCAAATGCCTGTCGCGCCAAGCGCGGGTCTCGGTACGGTAGACCTCGTAGTCTTCGGCGACACCGTGCCAAGGCAGGTCTCCATTGATGAATAGGGCTGCAGGATTCTCCGCGGCGATCTTCGCGATCAATGCCTGTCGGGCGGCCGGTGAGCTGGCCACGGTTTCGCTGGTCGAGGTGAAGCGCGTATCGCCATAGGCGATGAGTACCAGAGGATTTGAGAGGCTGGAATCCGGTACGCTGAAGGTGGTCGCGGCGCGCGCGGGCGCGCAGCAAACGGCGGCAAGGAACAAAAGCACGGGCAAAGTATTTCGCATTGGGCGATGCTACGCCCCGGAGGTTTCATTGAAATGAAATTATTTGCCGTTGCCCTGTTGTGTCTGCCCGCCGCCGTGGGAGCAGCCGGCACCGCCGGCCGGAACGATGGATCGCAGGAACGAGCGCGATGGCAGCAGCGCGCTGAGCATGTCCGCATCACTCGCGACAACTGGGGTATCGCGCATGTGTACGGCACTTCGGATGCGGACGCGGTCTTCGGCATGATCTATGCGCAGGCTGAAGACGATTTCAACCGGATAGAACGCAACTATCTCAACGGCCTGGGCCGGCTCTCGCAGGCGGAAGGCGAAACCGCCGTCTACAGCGACTTACGCGAAAGATTGTTCGTCGACTTGGGTGGGTTGCGCCGGCAATATCGCACCGCGCCTGAGTGGCTCAAGACGCTGATGATTGCCTGGTCGGATGGACTGAATTACTACCTGTCGAAGCATTCAAACGTGGCACCGAAGGTCATCCGTCACTTCGAGCCGTGGATGGCCCTGTCCTTCACCGAGGGCAGCATTGGCGGGGATGTCGAAACCGTCGATCTGGCCGGGCTCGAGAAGTTCTATGGGCAGCCGGCGCCGTCCGCGGCGCAGAATTCGCCGCCGCCCGTGCCCGAAGAGAATCCGGGCGGCTCCAATGGATTTGCCATCGCGCCCAGCCGCAGCGCGTCCGGCCACGCGATGCTCTGGATCAATCCGCACACCTCCTATTATTTCCGCTCGGAACTGCAGGTGGTGAGCGAGCAAGGTTTGAATGTGTACGGCGCGGCCACCTGGGGGCAGTTTTTCATCTATCAGGGATTCAACGCGCATAACGGCTGGATGCACACCTCGTACGGCGGCGATGCCATCGACGAATACGCGGAAGATCTCGTGAAAAAATCCGATGGGCTGTACTACAAGTACGGCACGCGTCTCAGGAAGCTTCGGGTCAGCCGGATCACCATCCCTTTCAAACGAGGCGGCGGCTTCGGACAGCGCACGTTCACGGTGTACCACAGTCACCATGGTCCCATTGTCCGCGCCGAGAACGGCCGGTGGATCGCCGTCAAACTGCTGGAGGATCCCGTTCCCGCGCTTGCCCAATCGTACCTGCGCACGAAGACCCACGACTATGCGTCGTTTCGCAAGACCCAGGATATGCGCACCGACACTTCCAACAACACGGTATATGCGGACGCGGACGGCACCATCGCTTATTTTCATGGGAACTTCATACCGAAGCGCGATACGTCGTTTGATTTCACGCATCCCGTCGACGGCAGCAATCCGGCCACCGAGTGGCAGGGCGCTCACGCCATCGAGGACACCATCACGTTGCTCAATCCCAGCAACGGATGGCTTTACAACAGCAACAACTGGCCGTTTTCCGCGGCCGGAGACCAAAGTCCGAAGCGCGATAACTATCCGGTCTACATGTGGACCAAGGGCGAGACTCCGCGCGGGCTACACGCCGTCGAAGTGCTGCACGACATCCAACACGTGACGTTGGACAGTTTGATCGGCGCGGGCTATGACGGGCATTTGACGGCATTCGACGTGCTGCTGCCGCCGCTATTCACCGCTTACGATGGTCTGCCCGCGGCCGACCCGCAGCGTACCGCTCTGGCCGAGGCGATCGCCGTCTTGCGAGGCTGGGACCGGCGCACATCCGCGGATTCGGTGCCCACTGCCGTCGCCATTTTCTGGGGCCAGGAACTGATCGAACGCAAAGGCGCCGAAGCGCGCGATGCCGACGAACCGGTCTACGACTACTTGGTCGACAAGCTGTCCGATGCCGAACGCATCGATGCTTTGGGCGCCGCGCTTCAGAAATTGCAGCGCGACTTCGGGCGTTGGCAGACGCCTTGGGGTGATATCAATCGCTTTCAACGTCTGACCGACGGCATCGTGCAGCCCTATGACGATGCAAAACCCAGCTTGAGCGTGGGCTTCGCGCCCGCCCAATGGGGCGCCCTGGCGTCTTTCGATTCGTCGAAGCCGCGCAAAACGAAGCGAATTTACGGCTCGGTGGGCAACAGCTTCGTCGCAGCGGTGGACTTCGGTCCGACCCTTCATGCCAAAGCCATCATGAGCGGGGGTGAAAGCGGCGATCCCTCATCGGCGCACTTCACCGATCAAGCCCTGATGTTCAGCCAGGGACGCTTTCGCGATGTGCTCTTTTATCCTGAAGATGTGCGCGCGCACGCGGAGCGCAGCTACCACCCTTGAGGGGCGACGCGGGTCCCAAGCGCTTGGGTTAGCTCGGCAAGTTAGCTCGGCAAGCTAGCTCCGCCAAGCTAGCGCGGCACGTGCCGCGGCGCCGGGGGAGCGTGCATCGGCTGGACGGCGTGATGACGCTGTTCCGGGGTCATTTGCCGCCATTGCTGGCGCAATTGGTTGCGTCTTTCCGGCGGCATCTGCCGGAAGCGGTTGAAGGACTCGCGGACCTGCTGCTGGCGCTCGGGCGGTAAGGACTTGTACTGCTGCCAGCGCTGACGCAGCACCTGCCGCTGCTCGGGCGGCATGGCCCGCCATTGCGAAAAGCGCTGTTGCGCACTGGCGCGCTGCTGCGGCGTCATCGAGAGCCAGCGCTCGCTGCCTTTCGCGAGCGACTGCTGCCGATCCGGCGGCAGGCTGTTCCACTCCCCTTGGTGGCTTTGCAGCAAGTGCTGTTGTTGGGGCGACAGTGAACTCCAGGCCTTCGGCGCGGGGGCGGGAGCCGCAGCAGCAGGCGGCGCGGCAGTCGCCGGCGCGGCGACGGGCGGCGCGGCGGTAGCCGGCGGCGTGGACACAGGTGTCTGCGCGAAGCCGGCGGCGGCCCCGAAAAGACATGCGCAGACAACCCATACCCTGATCATTGCTTTGCATCCTGTGGCGGCGATGCGGGAGGAACATTCCCGCGCGGCGGCGCCTTCTTGAAGAAATCCCACCAAGCTGCATCACCCACATCATCCGAGCCCAAAAACTCGAGAAAGCTTTCGTCCGGCGCAACCGACCCCGACGCCGACGATGTGACCGTCGACGCAGCGGCCGGCGGCGCCGGCGGCGCCGCCGGCGGCGGTTCAGCGTTTGCGGTCGCCCACACGGCGCCCAGCAGCAGGCAGATCCTCCCCGGCCACGCGAGGATCAATCTAAGCAGCCGGTCCCGGATTCGCGGCTTTGTCCGCAAAATCATAAAAATCGATATCGTCCTGGAGCATCTCCATGGCATCCGCCGAACCTTCGTCCGAAGAGGCGACAAGGTCAAGGTCTTCGAAGTTCGATTGGGGATCGGCCAGGCTCGCCGGATGGTGGCCGAGGGGCGAACCCACCCACAGCGCCACCCCCAGAATCGCCGCGGCGGTCACGCCGGCTGCCGGCGTCCACATCTTCCAGCCCAAGGCCCACGGCCGACGTGTTGCGGCCGCTTCGAGCGCCGCACTGCGTGCCTGGGTGAGGCGCGAGCGGATGCGCATATCGAGCCCCTCGACACTGTCCTGAAACAGTGCCCGGCTGCGCATTTCGAAAGCATCGTCGTTCTGATCGCTCATTACCAGACCTCGCCCAGCTGCGTGCGCAGCGCATGCACCGCGCGCGAATAATGCGTCTTTACACTGCCTTCCGAGCAGCCCATGGCGTTCGCCGTGTCGGCGACGTCCATCCCTTCGAAGTTGCGCAGCATGAAGGCCTCGCGCTGCCGCGCCGGCAATGCCCGCAATGATTCTTCCAGCCGCTGCATGGCCTGAGCCTGCATCAGCCGCTCAGGTATGGTCGGCGCGGCATCAGCGACATTTTCCAATGGATCCTGCGCCTCGTTGTCCGGATCCTCTTTTGGCCCGGGCAGCCAGCTCATCACGCGCTTGCGCACCGTTCTGCGCCGCTGCAAATCCCGGATGCCGTTCTCGAGGATTCGATAAAACAGCGGCCGCCACTCGGCGCTCGGACGTGAGGCATAGCTGCGCGTGAGCTTGATCATCGCATCCTGCACCACATCGAGGGCATCGTCAGGGTCCCGCAACGCGACTTGCGCCATGCGAAAGGCTCGGCGCTCGATCTCCGCCAGAAATCTCTCGAGTTCTCTCGTGTACTCCAGAACCGCTCCCTCAGGTGCTGGAGCGGGATTATCCCAGACCATCCAAGCTGTATTGAGGGTATCAAAGCGGGCCATGCGTATCATCTCCGTTCCAGGTATAAACGCTGAGCCCGCAGGATGGTTGACCTGTCGAACGGCGCAAGATCAGCGACTTACGCACATCGATTGTGACTCCCATTGAAATATTTTCGACCAAACCTTTAGTGCGGTATCCAGTGGGTAGCGTAATCCTTTGAATTTGAAAGAATCATTTCGATTTAAGCTATTTATCAACCAATTTGACAGGACCCGAAACGGAACGGGCACTTAGGGCAAATGACCCCCGCTTCTCAACAGAGTTATCCACAGAATTTGTGGACAAGCGAATCGCGGATTTTTCAAATCGCGCTCGACACTCCACTGCGCCGGGTCTTCGATTACCTGCCGCCGCCGGCGCGGACGCAAGACAAGCCGCAGCTGGGCGTCAGGGTATCGGTCCCCTTCGGCCGTCAACGCCTGATCGGCATTTTGGTTGGCATCGCCGGAGAATCCGCTCTACCCGCGGATAAGCTCAAGCGCGCTCTGGAGATTCTGGATGAAAAACCGGTCTACGACCCGGTCACCTTCGAACTGCTGCGCTGGGCGGCCGAGTACTATCACCACCCCATCGGCGAGGTGTATGCGGCGGCCCTGCCGGTCAACTTGCGCGCCGGTCAATCTGCCGTCTCGAGCGTCGAACACTGGAGCGTGACCGAGGCCGGGCGCGGGCAACTGGCGCGGCCGGACTCCCGACGCGCCCCGCAGCAGCGTGCGCTCGTAGCCTGGTTGGCGCAGCGCTCGAGCGCCACGGGCGCACAGATCCGCGAATCATTCAAACCCGCGCTGCTCAAAACCGTGGCAGGCCGCGGTTGGATCACGGGGCAAATGTCCGAGAGCATCGAAGACTCCGCCTCGTTGGAGGTTCTTCCCGGGGAACCGGCGCTCACCGGTGCTCAGGCTCAGGCCGTGGACACCATCCTCGCCACGCTGTCCAGCTTCGGCGTGCATCTGTTGTACGGCGTGACCGGCAGCGGCAAGACCGAGGTGTACTTGCGCCTCATCGCCGCCGCCATTGCGCAGCAGGGCCAAGCGTTGGTGCTGGTCCCTGAAATCGCCCTGACGCCGCAGCTGGTCGAACGCTTTCGCCGCCGCTTCAGCGCGGGCGTGGCCGTGGTGCACTCCGGTCTGACGGACAGCGAACGGCGCGATGCGTGGCGCGCGGCCCACAGCGGGCGCGCGCGGATCGTCATCGGCACCCGCTCGGCGGTGTTCACCTCGCTGCCGAAGCTGGCGCTGATCGTCATCGATGAGGAACACGATGCGTCGTACAAGCAGCAGGAAGGCTTCCGCTATTCGGCGCGCGATCTGGCGGTCATGCGCGCGCGCGGCGCCGGCGTGCCGGTGGTTCTGGGCTCCGCCACGCCGTCATTGGAGAGCCTGGAAAACGCGGCGAGCGGGCGCTATGCGAAACATCTGCTGCCGCAGCGACCGGGCGCCGCGCAGCCGCCGCGAATGTCGCTGGTGGATCTGCGCCGGCACCCCTCCGAGCAGGGACTCTCTACGCCCGCCATACAGGCCATCGATCAGCACCTTAAGGCCGGCGGCCAGGTCATCGTGTTTTTGAACCGGCGCGGCTACGCACCCAGTTTGTTCTGCAACTCCTGCGGCTGGGTCGCGCCCTGCGCGCATTGCGATGCGCGCATGACCTTGCACCGCCGGGCGCTCAAACTGCGTTGCCATCACTGCGGCGCGCAGGCACCGGTGCCGACGATTTGCGCCAATTGCGGTCAAGGTTTGCTGGCCGTGGGCCAGGGAACGGAACGGGTCGAAGAGACCCTGACGCGGCTCTTCCCGCAGGCGCCGCTGGCACGCCTGGACCGGGACACCGCCTCGGCGCGCGGCTCCATCCAAACCGTGCTCGACCGGGTGCACAGCGGCGACGCGCGGATCTTGGTCGGCACCCAAATGCTCACCAAGGGACATCACTTTCCGGAAGTCACCCTGGTGGTGATTCTGGATGCCGATCAGGGACTGTTCGCCAGCGATTTTCGCGCCACCGAGCGCCTCGCTCAGACCATCACGCAGGTGGCGGGGCGGGCCGGGCGCGAATCAAGGCCCGGAGAAGTGATGATTCAAACGCAATTTCCCGAGCATCCGCTCTTGCGGCGGCTGATTGCCGAAGGCTACGAGAGCTTTGCGGCGAGTGCCTTGGAAGAACGGCGCGCGGCCGAATGGCCGCCCTATTCGCGCCTGGCGCTGCTGCGCGCCGAAGCCAAGGACAACCTGGGGTTGGACTCGTTCTTGCGCGCGGCGGCGGCGGCGGGGCATGCGCTCGATGAGCCGGCGGTCAAGATCTTGGGACCCGCGGCCGCCCTGATCGCGAGGCGGGCCGATCACTTTCGAGCGCATCTGCTGGTCGAGACCGCCGCGAGGTCCTCGCTGCAGCGCTTTCTCGGCCGCTGGTTGCCCCAGGTGGACGGACTTGCCGGCCCCAAAGGTTTGCGCTGGTCGATCGACGTGGATCCCTTGGAAGTCGATTGAGCACTTTGCGGTAAACTGCGCAGCCTTTCTCACCCACGGATCTCCTTTGAAGACCCTGATCGAAACATTGCTGGAGCGCGCACTGGCCGCGCTCCCGGAAGACCTGGTACCCGCCGCGGCGCGCGCGGTCGGCATCGAGGTTGAAACGACGCGCGATGCGCAGCATGGCGATTTCGCCAGCAATCTCGCCATGCGCCTGGGGCGGGCCACCCGGCAGAATCCGCGCAAGGTCGCACAGGCTCTGGTAGCCGCCCTGCCTGCGAACGAGGCGATCGACAAGGTCGAAATCGCCGGCGCGGGGTTCATCAATTTTTTCCTGAAGGGCAACGCCTATCATCGCGAGATCGGCAACGTATTGAGCGAGGGCGGCTCGTACGGCCGTTCGAACTTGGGTGCCGGCGTTCGCGTGCAGGTGGAATTCGTTTCGGCAAACCCCACCGGTCCCCTGCACGTGGCCCACGGACGGCATGCAGCTTTCGGCGCTTCGGTGAGCAATCTGCTCGAGGCCGCCGGCTACGCCGTGCAGCGCGAGTACTACATCAACGATGCCGGCCGTCAAACCGACATTCTGGCGGTCAGTGCCTGGCTGCGCTATCTGGAGCGCTGCGGCGAACAATTCACGTTTCCCTCCAACGCGTACGTGGGGGAGTACCTGGTGGCTGTCGGCGAGAAGCTGTTCGCTGCCGACGGGTTTGCTTTGAAGCATTCCGCCGCGGAGATCTTCAAGGGCCTGCCGCCGGACGAGCCGCAGGGCGGCGACAAGGACGTTTATATCGATGCCCTCCTGGAGCGCGCACGCGCACTGATCGGCGCGCAGGCGTTCGAACGCGTCCTTCGAACATCGCTCGACGGCATCGTCGGCGACATCCGCGAGGATCTCGCCGAATTCGGCGTGACCTTCGATCGCTGGTTTTCGGAGCGATCTTTGGGCGACAGCGGCGCCATCGACCGCTCGATCGAGGCTCTGAGGGCATCGGGACACCTCTATGTGAAGGACGGCGCGCTATGGTTCAAGAGCACGGATTTCGGCGACGAGAAGGACCGCGTCATCGTGCGCGAGAACGGCGTGAAGACCTATTTCGCCTCGGATATCGCCTATGTCTTGAACAAGCTCGAACGCGGCTATGAGCACCTGATTTACATCTGGGGCGCCGACCATCACGGCTACATCGCCCGCCTGCGCGCGGCATTGATCGCGCTTGGCGGGCCGCCCGAACGCTTCGAGGTGCTTCTCATGCAAATCGTTTCTCTGTTTCGCGGCGGCGAGAAAGCCAAGATGTCGAAGCGCTCGGGCGATTACGTGACCTTGAGGGACCTGCGCAAGGAGGTCGGAAACGATGCGGCGCGGCTGTTCTACGTGATGCGCAGCAACGACCAACACCTGGATTTCGACATGGAATTGGCAAAGTCCAAGTCCAACGAAAACCCCGTGTACTACATCCAGTATGCGCACGCGCGCGTCGCGAGCGTACTGCGCCAGCTGCAGGAGCGCGGGCTGTCCCACGACATCGGGCATGGCGTGGCGTCGATGGAAAAGCTCACGGAGCCGCAGGAGCAGCAGTTGATCAAGCGCATCTGTGCCTATCCTGAACTCATCAAGCAGTGCGCGGCGCAAAGGGCGCCGCATTCGCTGGTGCACTACCTGCGCGACCTGGCCAATGATTTCCACACGTACTACAGCGCGCATCAATTCATCGTCGAGGATCCGGGCACCCGCGATGCGCGGCTGGATCTGGCGCTGGCGACGCAGACCGTGATTCGAAACGGCCTGAAGCTCCTGGGCGTTTCCGCGCCCGACACCATGTAATGCCGCGTGACTACAAGACCAAACGCAGCAAGCCCGGCGGCCTTTCCGGCTGGATCGGTCTTGGCTGCGGGTTGGCTTTGGGACTGGCGGTGGCCGGCATCGTGTATTTGAAGGACCATCGGTTGGATGTGCCGGCGGCGAGCGCCGAGAAGACGGTCAAGAAGAGAACTCACGGCAGCGAGCCCCCGGAGTCCGGCTCTCCGCCGGGCGATGAATCGAAATCCTATGCCTTCTACGAAATGCTGCCGAAGTTCGAGGTGGTGGTGCCCGAAAAGGACAAGGACGTCAGGCCGGACATCAAACCCGTTCCCGAGACGCGCCGCGGCACGTATGTGCTGCAGGCCGGCTCCTACAAAAACTTCGCGGATGCCGACCGCGTGCGTGCGAAGCTCGCCCTGCAGGGCATCGAGTCCAACGTGCAGAAGGTCACCGTGGATAACGACACCTGGCATCGCATCCGCATCGGTCCCATCGCCAAGTTGGACGACCTGAACCGCATGCGGCAAATACTTCGCAAAGCCGACGTCGATGTATTGGTGATTCGGGTCGGCGACTAGCTAACCCGCCAAACTCTGGAACGCCCTCGCAATGTGCATCCATGTCGCCGTTCCAGAGATCGCCACAGCGCCCACTTGTTGTGCAACAAGCGCCAGCCCACCGTAAATATAGACCGGATGGGGCCGCCCGCGCGTACGCCAGTCGTAAACGATGGCAACGACCAGCAACAGGTCCGCGACCAAGCCTGGGGGTACCGAGACAAACGGCGGAGGCGGACCAGCCAAGCCGGGCGGGGCAAAAAGAGTGAGGAAGATACGTGCCAGAGCCGGCGTCATGATCCCGACCATCAACAGCACCATCAGCCGCTTATGCGTCTCTGGTTTTCGTATGTTGACTACGCCTAACGTAAAAATGGCAGCCATGAGCGGCCACGCGCACAGCGTCACGGCCGCGAAGCGGCGCGCCGCATCGCCGAAGCCAAGCGCCTCGAAGCGCTTCAGCACGGTTGCCTCGCCGACCAAAATCGAACACATCATGACGCTGAACAGCGAAATGCCGGCCAAACCCCAGGCGCGGTGATCGAGCGTGCGGCCCGCGGCCACCAGCGCTGTCTGAACAAAAAAGAAGCACGTCCACGCGAACAGCAACATGCCGTGGATGTGAATGATGGGCTCCGCGTGGAAGGTGCCGGTTGCGACCTTCGCCCAGTAGGTCGGCGTGAAGCCGCCGAACGCCACCAAGAGAAAGGCGCCGGCCATCCACACATAAAAGCTTCGGGTCCCGTCGCGCACGGTCGGTGCGGCCGCAATTGTTGCTTCCATCTTGTAATCCCCCTGTTTGTTTCTTATCCCAAGGATCGTGGAATCGCGGCGAAATTATGTCGGTTGCCCGCTAATCCTCCCCTAATTGACGAAAATCGACACCTAATGCGCGCAACTTACGGTACAAGTGGGTCCGCTCCATACCCACCCGTTTGGCCAATTGACCCACTTTGCCGTTGCAGAGCAGCAACTGCTGCTGCAGATACGCCCGCTCGAACTGTTCGCGAGCCTCGCGAAGCGGCAGTGCCAGCAGGTCCTGCTTCACGAGCGGCTCATCGACAGCCATCTTCACGGCGAGTTCGCGCTCGATCTCCTCGAGCCGAATCTCCTCCCCGGAGCCTAAAATCAGCACACGCTGAACCAGGTTCTTCAGCTCGCCGACGTTTCCGGGCCAGGGATAATTACGCAGCCGGTTTTGCGCGGCGACGCTGAAGCGCCGCAGCGGCAGGTGCTGCTCATCGACCAGGCGGTCGACGTAGTAGCGGAGCAGATCGGGCACATCTTCCGCGTAGTCGCGCAACGGCGGAACGCGCAGCGTGATCACATTGAGATGCGCAAGCAGGTCGCGACGAAAGGGCTCGAGCGAGGAGCGCAGTTCGAACCCTTCCGTGGCGGAGCTGATCCAGCGCACGTTGAGCTGCAGACGCTGCCGGCCGCCGACACGCGTGTAGCCGTTCTGTTCGATGGCGCCCACGAGAGCCCTTTGTGCATCGGCGTTCAAATCCTCCAGTCCGCTGACGTACAGCGAGCCGCCGTTTGCCTGGTCGAACGCGCCGGCCTCCACTTTGCCGTCGCGCTCGCTGCCGAACAGCGCGGCCGCGGGATCCTGCCCGAGGCTTGCCGCAACCACGGTGAAAAACGGCTTGGCTGTCCGGACGCTCAACGAATGCAGGTAGCGCGCATAGGCTTCGCGCCCTGATCCGAGCTCGCCGACCAACAGCACAGGAGATGAACTGGAGGCTGCCTGCTGCACCTGTTCGCGCAGCGTTTGCGTGATCTTGGCCTTGCCGATGGGCACGGCCAGCGCCGAGCCCTGGGTGCGCGCCGAGAGGCGCTTGCGCCTGCCTGCGTCCAGCGCCCGCTCCACCGTGCGCAACAGCTTGGTGAGCGACAGCGGCTTCTCGACGAAATCAAATGCGCCGAGGCGCGTGGCCTCGACGGCGGTTTCGACGGTACCGTGCCCGGACATCATCACCACCGGACAGTCGTAGCCGTCGGTGACGGACCACTCGCGCAGCAGCGTGATGCCATCGGTGTCCGGCATCCAGATATCCAACAGGACCAGGTCCGGGACCTGCGTCGCCCGCGAAGATCTCGCCTGGCTGGCATCGGCGGCGATTTCCACGTCGTAGCCCTCTTCCGAGAGAATCTCTTTGAGCAGCCCGCGGATGTCGGCCTCGTCGTCCACCACCAGTATTCTTGAAGCGGTCATACCCGTTCTCTCCTGTGTTCGCCCTTGCGAGGTTCGCGTGCGCTCGCGGAGCGCGCGCCGTCGCCGAGCGGCAATAGAATCCGCACGCGGGCGCCCCCGGAGCGCTGATTATCCGCTTCAATGCGGCCCCCGTGCTCTTCCACGATTTTCTTGACGATCGCCAATCCTAAGCCCGTGCCCTTCGGTTTGCTGGTGACATACGGATCGAAGACGGTACCGATCAAGTCCCGCTGAAAGCCCGGGCCGTTGTCGGCGACCACGATCGCGACCGATGCCCCCTGCTTTTGACCATCGTCGGCGACTTGCGTTTCCAACTCGATGCAGGCGCCGACCTTGCCCTCGAGGGCCTCCAGCGAATTGGTGACCAGGTTATTGAGAATTTGCCGAATGCGCATGCGGTCGGCCGAAATCAGCGGCAGGCGCGGATTGAGCTGCAACTTCATTTCCGCACCGCTCTCCTGGACCCGGTAGAGGTCCACGACCTCGGTGATCAGCTGGTTCAAATCAAATCGCGAGAAATGCATATCCGGTGCGCGCGCGTACTCGCTGAAGGCATTGACCATCTGCTTCATCGCATCCACCTGCGCCACGATGGTGTGGGTTGCGCGCTCGAGGATCTGGGCGTCCTGCGCGTTCATGCTGCCCAGGAACTTGCGCCTCATCCGCTCGGCGGAGAGCTGGATTGGCGTCAACGGATTCTTGATTTCGTGCGCCAGGCGGCGCGCCACTTCGCCCCATGCAGCATCGCGCTGCGCCTGCAGCAGCGTGGTGATGTCGTCGAATACCAGCACCACGCCGGCCGCGCCGCCGGCATCGTTGGGCAGCGCGGTGCAGGCGCACATGAGGACATGCTTGCCGGTCTCCGACAGCAGCTCGATTTGCTCGCGCCAATCCAACTGCTCCGGCTGCAGCCGCTGCTTGATGGCGCCCAGGAACTGGGTGAACAGGGCGTTCTCGCTGATGGATTCGTCGAACGGCTTGCCGATCGCCGCTTCGAGATCGACGCCCAGGATGGCGCTCGCCGCCTGGTTGGCGGTGCGCACCGTCAGATCCGGCTCGAGCGATACGACGCCGGTCGAGAGCCGCGCCAGAATGACCGCAAGACCCGCGCGTTCGGCTTCCACCGCCTGCTGGCTGCGCCGCGTCTCCTCGCGCGCCCTTCCCAGGCGCTTGGTCATGTCATTGAACGAGGTGACGAGGAAGCCCAGCTCATCGCGTCCGGGCAGCGGCAGGCGGGTGTCGTAGTTGCCCTTCGCGACGGCCCGGGTGCCGGCGATCAAGTCTTGCACCGGCTGCACCAGGCGCTGCGCGGCGAAGAACGCGCCGTACACCGCGGCGATCAAGGACATCAGCACGACAAAGCTCAAGATCAATACAAAAGTCGTCTTCAGAGGCTGGCGTATTTGCACCAAATGGGCATATGAAGAAAGCGAGCGCTGCACCGTGTCCGCCAGCTGGCTCAGCTGCAACGGCACCGGGTACAGCCCGATCAGTACTCGCTGCCCCGCGCTGCTGTCTTCGATCGGCGCCGCGGCACGGATCAGGTAGCCGCCCACCGCATCGGTATCCAGGCTCACGTACGGACGGCCGCGCCGCAGTTGCAGCATCATCTCGTCGGTCGCAGGAACCGGCAGCGCATCCATCGGACGGTCGGAGCTGGTGGCGATGATTCGGGCCTGAGCCCCCACGACGGTGAACTCGATCGCCGTGCTGTCCTGCCGCTGGCGGTCCAGAGAAGCCGCCAACTGGTAATTGGACAGCCCGGACAACGAATGCGCCACGACCTCCGTGTGCTGCAAAAATTCGCGCACCCGCACATCGAGCGCGGCATGCGACAGCTCGCGCGTATCGTTCAGCGACTGGCTGACCTCATTCTCGAACCAGCTGTCGATGCCGCGGTTCAAGAACTGCAGCGAAAAGTAATAGACCACGAGAATCGGCGCCACGGCGAGCGCGCTGAAAATCGCCACCGTGCGTCCTTTGAGGCGCGAACCGGGCACATGTCTGCGGTAATCGCGCACCAGGCGCGCCAGCTTGCCGGCGAGCAGCACGAGCAGCGTGAGCATGCCGGAGATGTTGATCAGCAGGATCCACGGCAACCAATTGGCGAACTTGTCTGAATTTTGCGCAGCCGACGCGAGCATGAACAGCGCCGCGATCCACAGCGCGACGCCGATACAGCCCAGGACGGTCGAACCGTACTTGCGGATCATGGCTGGAAAGTCCAGGCGTACCAGTCGCTCTCGCGATGCCAATCGCTGACCCAGAACATCAGCACTCGCATGGTGAACGGGACGGTGCCGAAATCGATCTTGGCGCGCACGTTGGCCTCATAGCGGCGGTCGCGAGCGATGAGCGCCTTGTCCAGCGCCGGCAGGCTGTGCACTTCGGAAAGGTGCTCGATCGCCTCATCAACCGTACCCAGTGACTCTTGCTGACCGCTGTTGTCGTTGCGCAGGATGTAGCGCGCGCTGACGGCGTTGTATTGCAGATGATAGCGCTGCGTCAGCTCGGCCACGCTGGAGTTCGGCAGCAGCTGCCGCACGCGCTTGATGACCAAATCCAACTCGAGGGACAGGGGCACCCCTTGCGCCAGGCCGTGCCGCACGGCATCGCTGATCGGCAAATCAAGGCGCGCGTTCAAGTGATAGACGCCTTCCTTGAGTTCCAGGTCCGCCGAACGAATCTCGAAGCGTCCCTCCAATCCTTCGGCGCGCAGCGGCTGCACAAGCGCGACCACCAGCCCCACCGCCACCAGCCATGCGCATACCCAGCCGACGCGGCGCGCAAAGAGTCCTCCTTTACGGCGAGCAAATCCCTGCTGGTTTAGGCGCACTGCGGTCATTGTTTGGTCAAAGCAGCATAATAGAAGCCGTCGGCACCCGCCTCTCCGGGAATTATCTGCCGGCCGAACTCGTCGGCTTCGCCGAACCCCGGCCAGCCCTCCCAGGTCTCTGTGGGGACGATGCTCGCGCCGGGCGTGCTCATCAAGAACGCCCCGATCACATCGCGGTTCTCGCTGCGCGTCACGGTGCAGGTGACGTAGACCAGCCGCCCCTTGGGCGCCAGCAAGCCCCACGCGGCTTTCAGCAGCCGTCCCTGCAGGGCAGGCAATTTATCGATATCGGACGGGGACTTACGCAGCCGGATGTCTGGATGGCGACGGATGACCCCGAGGCCTGAACAGGGCGCATCGAGCAGTATTCGATCGAACGGCACGCCGTCCCACCACTTCGCCGGGAGCGTCGCATCGGCGGTGAGAACCTGGGCGTTCAAGCTTCCCCGGCTCAAATTTTCCCGAACCCGGCTCAAGCGGTGCGGGTCGATGTCGACGGCCGCCAGATGCTGCAAATCCGGCTGCCTTTCTGCGATCAACGCGGTTTTGCCGCCCGGCGCAGCACAGGCATCGAGCACCCGCTGGCCGGGCGCCAGCGCCAATGGGAATGCCGCGCACTGTGCGCCCAGATCCTGAACCGAGCAGAGACCTTGCGCGAAGCCCGGCAGTTCCTGCACATCGCACGGCGAATCCAGCACGATGGCGTAAGGCACGCGATCTTCGGCGCGCGCGCCGATCCCCGCCGCCTGCAGCTGCGCGAGGTATTCTGCGCTGGTCGCCAGACGGCTGTTGACACGCAGCCACATCGGCGCGTGGCTGTCGCTGGCCGCCAGCAGCTGTGTCCAACGCACCGGCCAATCGGCGCGAAACCGATCCGCCAACCAGATCGGCGCGGCGTGGCGCGCCGCCGGCCGGCTCGCAATCTCTGCATCCAAACTCTTGCGCTCGCGCAAGTAGCGGCGCAGGACCGCATTGATCAGCCCCGATGCCCGCGACGCATCGGTGGCCTTCGCGGTCTGTACCGCCGCATCGACCACGGCATACTCGGGCGTGCGGTCATCCTCGAGCTCATACAGCGCCACGGACAAGAGCGCGCGCACCAGAAAATCCAGCGATCGCACCGGGGTCGAGAGCAGCTTTGCCAGGATCGATTCATGCCGGTAGTAGCCGCGCACGGCACCGTAGCCCAAGGAACGCACCGACGGATGGAGTTTCGGATCCGCCGCGACGAGGGCGTCCATCAGCGCGGCGTCCAGAGTCACGCCCTCGCGCAGCACACGCGCCACCGCATGTGCCGCCAAGGAACGCGCGCTGGCGGCGGCGCTTCTCATACGCCGGCGAATCGCGCGCCGTCGAGGCGCTGTCCCTGCAGGAATTGTCCCGCCGGCAAGGGTTTGCGGCCGGCCAGCTGCAGCTTCAGGATTCGCAAAATTCCGGCACCGCAGACCACATCGATGCCCTCGTGCGTCGCGCTGAGCACGCTTCCCGGCGGCATCGAACCGCGGCCCGGCGCGGCGATCGGCTCTGCATCCCAGACTCGCAGCTGCTGCCCGTTGAATTGTGTCTGTGCCACCGGCCAGGGATTGAAGGCGCGGACCTGGCGGTGAATGTGCTCCGCGCTCTCGTGCCATGGGATGGGCGCCTCCGACTTGTCGATTTTGGCGGCGTACGTGACCCCTTCGTCGGGCTGAGCCACTTCGCGGATGAGCCCGCGGCTCATGGCCTGCAGCGATTCGTCGATGAGCTCCGCACCCATCTGAGCGAGGCGGTCGTGGAGCGTCTTCGCCGTGTCGGTCGGATGGATGTCCGTGCTGCGCGAATTCAGCATGGGACCCGTATCAAGACCGGCCTGCATGCGCATGATGGTGACCCCGGTCATCGCGTCGCCCGCAAGCAGCGCACGCTGAATGGGCGCGGCTCCGCGCCAGCGCGGCAGGAGCGATGCATGGATATTGATGCAGCCCCAGCGCGGAATCCCCAGCGCGGCGACGGGAAGAATCAGACCGTAGGCAACCACCACCAGTGCGTCCACCTCGGCCGCGCGCAGCATTTCGATGGCCTGCGGCGACTTGAAGGTCGCCGGTTGGTGCACCGCCAGGCCCAACTCGAGGGCACGGCGCTTCACCGGACTCATGTGCAGCGCCTGGCCGCGGCCCGCGGGCCGATCCGGCTGTGTGAATACGGCGCAAATCCGATGTTGAGCGGCCAGCCGATCGAGCGCGGGAACTGCGAAGTCAGGCGTGCCGGCGAAGCCCAGCTTCAGGGACGAGGCAACGATGCTCAAAGCTCAAAGAGCCGGCGCGTGAGCGCGTGAATCGCTGCCGGCGGATCTTTGCTTTCGCTCCTTTTCCAAGCGGCGCCGAATCAGTGTGCGCTTCAGCTCTGAAAGATAATCGACGAACAGCTTGCCCTCAAGATGATCCATCTCATGTTGGATACAGACGCCGAGCAGCCCCTGCGCATCCATTTCGAAGGCTTGACCGTCGCGCCCCAGAGCGCGCACGCGAATGCGCGTCGCGCGCGTCAACTTGTCGTAGATGCCGGGCAGCGACAGGCAGCCTTCCTCGAACGGGCCTTCGCCTTCCTTACTCAGGATTTCCGGGTTGATGAGCACGATCGGCTGGTCGCGGGTGTCGCTGACATCGAGGACGATCACCCGCCGGTGAACGTCGACCTGGGTCGCCGCCAGCCCCACCCCGTTGGCGGCGTACATGGTGTCCAGCAGGTCGTCGATGAATTGACGCAATGCATCATCGACCACGGTGACGGCGGCTGCCTTCTTTCGGAGCCTGGGATCGGGATACTCGAGAATTACGAGCTTTGTCATGGGAGTTATGAGAGCAATATCGTGTTTTTGGCTCAGGAATGTTGCTAAAGTTCCGCCGCTGCTTAACTTAATGCCAAGCCCTCGCCACATGTAAGGGATTGGGCAAACGGCAAAAACGGGCGATGCGTCCCAGTCTTGAGCGGCAGGACGGAAGTATACCAGTCAGTCTGCAACCATAAGCTGACTCACGGGAGCGAAACGAATGCAAGGTCATCAAATACTAGGCCTATTACTGTCGGTTGCGGTGGTCGCGGGGTGTCATACGCAGCCCTCGAGACCTGAGGCCCCGCCTGCGGCGCTCGCATCAGACGAGCCCACGGCGGAGGGCACGGTAGTGGGCGATGATAAAACGGCGATGGAAGCAGCCGTGGAGGGCGGAAACTCCCGCACTGAATCGGCCGAAGTGCCGCGCCAGGGCATTCCGCTGGCCGACAACGTCCCCGATAGCTACGTCGTCAAGCGCGGCGATACCCTGTGGGGCATTGCCAAGGTCTTTCTGCGTGATCCTTGGTATTGGCCGGAGATCTGGCAGGTCAATCCGAAGATTCAGAATCCCCATCGGATCTACCCCGGCGACACCCTGCGCCTGGTCTTCATCGACGGTAAGCCGCAGATTCTATTGCAGCGCGGCGATGCGGCGCGCGTCCAGCCGCGCGTGCGCAGCGAGCCGCTGGAGGCGGCAATCACCACCATCCCGTATGCGACCGTGGCCGCCTTCATGTCCAAGCCCACCGTACTGGATCGGGAACAAATCAAGCACGCGCCGTATCTGCTGGCGACACGCGACCTGCATGTGATCATGTCCGAAGGCGACACGCTGTATGCCCGGGGCTTCGGCAATCCGGCCGAACTCGGCAGTCATTACAACATCGTGCGGGTGGGCGATCCGCTGATCGATCCGGACGACAATCGAGTTCTCGGCTATGACGGCACCGTCACCGGCGCGGGCCACGTCACGCGCCAGGGAGACCCCACGACGCTGATCATGACCGAATCGAGCCGAGAATCGCGCGCCGGCGACAAGCTGATTCCCGGCGGCGTCGATGTACCGCTGGATTTCATCCCCAGTGCCCCGCGCACGAAGACCAACGGCCGCATCATTGCCGTGGCCGACGGCGTAACCGTCATCGGCCAATACGAGGTCGTGGTGGTGAACCGCGGCGCGCGCGACGGCCTGGCCCCGGGCAACGTGCTCGGCGTGTTCGACACAGGTCCCCTCGTTATCGATACCGACAAGAAGGGTTTCTTCGCCCTCAATTCGCTGGGCGCCAAGAAGGTGGCTCTTCCCTCGGAGCGGACCGGTACCTTCATGGTGTTCAAGACCTTCGACAACATCAGCTACGGCCTGGTCATGGAAGCCACCAACCTGATTCGTGTCGGGGATAAAGTTCAGAACCCGTAAGGGATATCCTTCATTAGCTTCGGGCATTAGCTTCGGGCATTAGCTTCGCCGATTCGACCTGAATCGGCGAATCTCCATATTCAGACCGCCCAACCCCGCAGCATCCGTTCAGGGCCAGAGAGATACTTCGGTTCGATGCAACGAGCCGACGAGGTCTTGGCGTGGATGGCGCTGACGCGTGCGCCGGCGCTCGACATTTCCAGCTTGAGGTTGGCCTTCGAGCGTCTGGGCGGCGCTTGCGACCTGATCAACTGCTCGGATGCCGCGCGCCGGGCGGCGGGAGTTCCGGCGGCCGCGTGCGCATTTCTCGGCAGCGCCGCCGCCACGCCGCGCGCCGCGGAGCGGACGTGGTTGGAGGATCCGAAGCATCACGTCGTGCCGTTTACCGACCCGCGCTATCCCCGGGCATTGCACGCGCTGCCCTTCAGCCCGATTGCGCTCTATGTGGCCGGCCATGCGGACATCTTGAGCGATCCGCAGCTCTCCATCGTCGGCAGCCGCAACCCAACCGCAGGGGGCCGGGACATCGCGTTCGACTTCGCCAAGTCGCTCGCGGTCTGCGGCCTCGGCATCACCAGCGGCCTGGCCGAGGGCATCGACAGCGCCGCCCACCGCGGTGCGCTCGCCGCGCAAGGCATCACGCTCGCCGTCCTGGGCTCCGGCGTCGATGTCATCTATCCGCGGCACAACCGGGCTTTGAGCGAGGAGATTCTCTTCCAAGGCGCCCTGATCAGCGAATTCCCTGTAGGGGAGCCGCCGCGGCGCGAGAATTTTCCGCAGCGAAACCGCCTCATCGCGACGTTGAGCCTCGGCACCTTGGTGATCGAGGCCGCGCGCCGCAGCGGTTCCTTGATCACGGCGCGGCTGGCGGGCGACCATAATCGGGAACTTTTCGCCGTCCCGGGCTCGATCCACAACCCTTTGAGCCGGGGCTGCCACGAACTCATCCGCCAGGGGGCAAAATTGACCGAAACCGCCGCTGACGTCTTGAGCGAGCTGGACTTTTCAGCCTTTTTGGGGAGGGCAGGCGCCCTCGCCGCCGCACCCGAGCCACTCCCGGGGATTGCCGCGGGCATGGACAAGGAACACAAAATCTTGTTAGATGCGCTCGGCTTTGATCCCGCGGACCTCGATATGCTGGTCGTCCGTACCGGATTCAAACCAGAAGCCGTGTCCTCGATGATGCTGATCCTCGAGCTCGAGGGCCACGTTCAGGCCGCCCCCGGGGGCCGTTACTCCCGAGTCGTTAGGAGCCGGAGGTGAAAGATAACGTTCTCGATCTACTCATTTATCTCTTCGAGAATTATATGAGTGCCGACGATGAGCCGCGGCCGGATCGAAATACTTTGAAGCTCGAATTGGACAAGGCGGGCTTCGCCGAGCCCGATATCGAGCGGGCGCTGGAATGGCTGGACGGACTGTCGGGCGAGCAGCTCGGCAAGGTCGCCGAAGCCACGGCCCGCGCCGTGCGGGTTTTCAGCAGCCAGGAGCTTGTACGGCTCGACACGGATGTGAGAGGTTATTTGATGTACTTGGAAAACGTGCGAATACTCTCGGGCACCGAACGCGAGCTGGTCATCGACCGCTTGATGGCGCTCGAGGCCGATGAAATCGACATTGAGCAGGTGAAATGGGTCGTGCTGATGGTCCTGTTCAGCCAGCCCGGCCAAGAGTCCGCTTACGCTCAGATGGAAGACCTGGTCTTCGAAGAGCGCACTGACGCCCTGCATTAGACGACTTTGAGCAGCAACCTCGTTATCGTGGAATCGCCTGCCAAGGCGAAGACCATCAAGAAATACCTGGGCAAGGACTTCGAAGTGCTTGCCTCCTACGGCCACGTGCGCGACCTCGTGCCCAAGGAGGGCGCGGTCGACCCGGATCATCACTTCGCCATGAAGTACCAGGTGGTCGAGCGCAATCAGAAGCACATCGACGCGATCTCGCGCGCGCTCAAGAAAGCCAAGGCCTTGTTTCTGGCGACCGACCCCGATCGCGAGGGCGAAGCCATCTCCTGGCATCTGTACGAGCTCTTGAAGGGACAGGGCGATCTGAAGGGCAAGGAAGTGAGCCGCGTGGTGTTCTACGAAATCACCAAGAACTCTGTCCGCGAAGCCATGGCCAGTCCCCGGGAGCTGTCGGTGGATCTGGTCAATGCGCAGCAAGCCCGGCGCGCCCTGGACTTCCTGGTCGGATTCAATCTCTCGCCGCTGTTGTGGAAGAAAGTGCGTCCCGGACTGTCCGCCGGGCGGGTGCAAAGTCCGGCGCTGCGCATGATATGCGAGCGCGAAGACGAGATCGCCGCGTTCGTGGCGCGCGAGTACTGGAGCATCGACGCGGAACTCGAGCATTCGGAACAAAAATTTCCGGGCAAGCTGGTCGAATTTCAGGGCGCCAAGGTCGAGCAATTCAGCTTCACCGACGAATCCCGAGCCCGCGAGGTCGAGCGCACGCTCAACGAGGCCGCCAAGGGCGAACTCACCGTTCTGACGGTGGATCGCAAGCAGCGTAAGCGCAATCCCGCACCCCCGTTCACGACCTCCACGTTGCAGCAAGAGGCGGCGCGCAAATTGGGCTTCAGCGCGCAAAAGACCATGCGCGTGGCGCAGCAGCTCTACGAAGGCGTCGACATCGGCGAAGGCCAGGTGGGTCTCATCACCTATATGCGCACCGACTCGCTCAATCTGGCCCAGGAAGCCATCGGCCAAATCCGCGACCTCATCGTGCAATTGTACGGTCAAGCCGGTTTGGCCGAAGAGCCGCGCATTTTCAAAACCAAGTCGAAGAACGCGCAGGAAGCGCACGAAGCGATCCGTCCGACCGCGGCGAGCGTGCAACCTGCGGACATCGAGAACAAACTCGAGTCCGATCAGTTCCGGCTGTATTCGCTGATCTGGAAGCGCACCGTCGCCTGCCAGATGGCCCCCGCCATCTTCGACACGGTCACCGTCGAAATGCGCGCCGGCGCGGAGAGCCCGGAACGCACCGTGCTGCGCGCCAACGGCTCGACTCTGGTCAAGCCCGGCTACATATCGGTCTACCAGGAAGGCCTGGATGATGCCGTCCAAGACGACTCGGATCATGTGCTGCCCCCGATGAAGGAAGGCGATCGGGTCAAGCTGGTCGGCGTCATCCCCAGCCAGCACTTCACCGAGCCTCCGCCGCGTTTCTCCGAAGCCTCCTTGGTCAAGGCGCTCGAGGAATATGGCATTGGCCGGCCGTCCACGTACGCCTCGATCATCTCCACCCTGCGCGACCGCCAGTACGTCGACATCGAGAGCCGCCGGTTCACCGCCACGGACATCGGCAAGATCGTCAGCCGTTTTCTGACGCAGTACTTCACCACCTATGTGGACTACGACTTCACCGCCAAGATGGAAGACTCATTGGACGCGGTGGCGAGCGGCGAGCAAGAGTGGGTGCCGTTGCTGGAAAGATTCTGGAAGCCCTTCATCGATCTGGTGACCCATACGGAAACTTCCGTCAGCCGGGAGGAAGTGGCGCAGGCGCGGGACCTTGGCGTCGATCCCGTGAGCGGCAAGCCGATGAGCGTGCGCATGGGGAGATTCGGGCCATTCGTGCAGATCGGCACCAAGGACGATGAGGACAAGCCTCGATTTGCGGGCCTGCGGCCCGGTCAAAAGATGGACCAGATCACCCACGCGCAGGCCATGGAGCTTTTCAAGCTGCCGCGCAAGCTCGGCACCACCGCGGCGGGCGACGAAATCACGACCAATGTCGGCCGTTTCGGCCCCTACGTGAAGTACGGCGCCAAGTATGTTTCGCTGAAGACCGACGACCCGTATGAAATCACGCCGGAGCGTGCGCTCGAAGTCATTCGCGAAAAGGAGATTGCGGACGCCAATCGGCTGATCCTGGATTTCCCTGCTGCCGGCATCCAAGTGCTGAATGGACGCTACGGCCCCTATATCACCGACAAGGCGCGCAACGCGAAAATCCCGAAGGACAAGGAGCCCAAGAGTCTGACGCTGGAAGAATGCCAGGCTCTGCTGGCAGCCGCGCCGGAACGCGGCAAGTGGGGACGCAAGGGCGCAAAGGGCTCGAAGTTCGCGCCGAAAGGCGCAGGCGTTGGCGCAGCCAAGGGCGCCAAGGCAGTCAAGGGGACGGCAGCGCCGGCAGCCGCGAGCGCCGAAGCGGCCCCCGTGAAGCTCGCGGCCAAGCACAAGAAGGCGGCCGTGAACAAGCAGGCCCCGGTAAGGTCGTCCGCATCCCCGGTGAAACCGTCCGCCGCGCCGGCCAAGCCGTCCGCGACCCCGGCCAAGCCCAAGGTCAAGGCCAAGAAGAAGAGTCCCGCAAAAAAGAGGTCGTAAGGGTTGGCTCACGTGGAATACTCAGACAGGCTCCCCGCCAATGACTGACTCCGCCGACGCGTCCGCGGTCAAGCGCTACCTGATCGAGTTGCAGGATCGCATCACGGCGGCGGTCGAGAAAATCGATGCCGCGAAATTTCGCCGCGACGCCTGGAACCGGCCTGAAGGCGGTGGCGGCGAGAGCCGCGTGTTGAGCGACGGCGCGGTCTTCGAGCGCGCGGGAGTGTCGGTGTCGCACGTGTTCGGCGACAAGATGCCGCCCTCCGCGTCGAACCTGCGTCCGGAAATCGCAGGCGCACCCTTCGAGGCGATGGGTCTGTCGTTGGTATTTCACCCGCGAAATCCGCATGCGCCCACCACGCATTGCAATGTCCGCTTCCTGGTGGCGCGGCCGGGCACGGGTCCTGCGGTCTGGTGGTTCGGCGGGGGGTTCGATCTCACGCCCTACTATCCTTACGACGAGGATGTGCTTCACTGGCATCGGACCGCGCAGGATGCGTGCCTGCCGTTCGGGGCCGGACTTTACGAGAAATACAAAGACTGGTGCGACCGTTATTTCTTTCTGCCGCATCGAAACGAAACCCGCGGCGTCGGCGGATTGTTCTTCGACGATTTGAACGAAAACGGATTCGACCATTGCTTCGCATTTCAGCGCGGCATCGGCGATCATTTTCTCCCGGCATTCATGCCCATCCTGGAACGGCGCAAGGATCAGCCGTACGGCGATCGCGAGCGGCAGTTTCAACTCTACCGGCGCGGCCGCTACGTCGAATTCAACTTAGTCTACGATCGAGGCACGCTGTTCGGCCTGCAGTCGCGCGGCCGCACCGAGTCGATCCTGATGTCGATGCCCCCGCTGGTTCGCTGGGAGTACGATTGGCATCCCAAACCGGGATCTCCCGAAGCGCGGCTCGACGACTTTCTACGTCCAAGGGACTATCTGACCGAACTCGGCGGCTAGGGATCCGAACCGATCGGAATCCTCTCGACCGTGCACGTCAGCGTGTCGGCACCCCGCGATAGATACACCTGCCGGTCCGACACGGTCAGCGCGAATTCCATGCGCCGCTCGAGCTGTGCCGCGAGCGCCGCCAGCCAGGCGCGATCCATCGCGTACAACTCGAGCGTTTCGGCGCGGTGAATTTTCTCGCGGCGCAGCCGTGCGGCGAGTTGATCGGCATCTTTGTGCGTGTACACCGCAACGCGCGGCGCCAGCTTTGCCGCCCGATGCAGCCGCGCCGCCTCCGGCGCGCCGACATCGATCCAGGCCCGAAGTACGCCCGTGAGATCACGAACCGAAATCGCCGGCTGATCCGGATCGGACAGTCCATTCGACAGCGCGATGCCCTCCGTGTACTCGAGGCAGTAGGCAAGCACACGCGTCAGCAGGTGATCCTCGGTCTCCGACGGATGGCGCGCCACGCGCAGATCCAGAGGCACATACACGCCCCGATCGGAATCGGCGAGTTCGATTTTGAATGTGTAGACGGTTGCGCCGAGCGCCATGGGTTACTGCATCAGCGCGCGGGTCAGTGCGGCCGCCGGCATCGGCCGGCACCCGCTGACATTTTGGCCCGCCCACAAGGGCGAGAAGTCGCCTCTTCCAAGACTTTCCGCCTTCTTGCGCAGTGCCGCGAGCGCGCCGCCGGCCAGCGGGAAAGCCGGCACCGCCGGATTGAGCGGACCCAAATCCGCCATGAGCCGATTCATGATTCCTCGGGCCGGCCCCCCGGAAAATAAATTGGTCAACGCCGTGTGCACGGCGCCGTCGCTCTGCAGCGCGGCGCGATGCACGGGATGAGTCGTCGCCTCCGGGCAGAGCAAGTACGCGGTACCGAGCTGAACACCCGACGCCCCCAGCGCCATGGCCGCCGCGACGCCTTTGGCATCCGCGATGCCGCCGGCCGCGATCACCGGCACGCTGACCGCGCGGACGATCTGCGGCAGCAGCGCAAACGTCCCGACCTGCGTGGTCAAATCCTGCGACAGGAAGATGCCCCGATGGCCGCCGGCTTCGACTCCTTGCGCAATGATGGCATCGACGCCGAAGCGCGACAGCCAAAGCGCTTCGGCAACGGTGGTGGCCGACGCCAACACCTTCGAGCCCCAGCCCTTCACGCGCTTCAGCAGATCGGCGACCGGTAAGCCGAAATGAAAACTCACCACGGCAGGCTTGAAGGGTTCCAACACGTCCGCGGCGGCGGCGCTGAAGGGCGTGCGCGATGGCGCCGGCGCATCACCCGGGACAATTCCCAACTCCTCGAAGTATGGCTGCAGCAGCGCCCGCCACCCGGCCTCCCGCTGCGCATTGGGTTCCGGCGGTGTGTGGCAAAAGAAATTCACATTGAAGGGTTTGTCGGTTCCGGCCCGAATCGCCATGAGCTCCGTCTGCATGGCGTCCAAGCTCAGCAGCGCGCAAGGCAGTGAACCCAAGCCGCCGGCGTTGGACACCGCGATCGCCAGTCCGCTCGCTTGAGAGCCCGCCATGGGAGCTTGAATGATGGGGAATTCCATCCCGAGAAGTTGTTGCAGAGTCATGACACCTCCGGCGCGTATCTCCGGCGGGTATTGTAATGGGCGACGGCCGCGCAAATTGACAATATCCGGCCCGCTGCGGCGTAATGAGCGGCGTGCCAGATACCACCCAGACCCGTGCGCCCACCACCATCGCAGGCCACGCGGCTCGATTTGACGCGTCCGGGCAGTTGCTGCCGTGGACATCTTGGACCGCGGCGCTGGAGCGGGAAATGAACTTCTATCAGCAGTGCCCGTTGACCCACGGGTATCCGCGCTTCGCCTGCGAAACCTTTCTCGATGCGGACTGGACGCCGAGTGCGGAACGCACCGACATCATTCCCGCGACCCAGAACGGCATGGGAATTCTTTCGTATTTGAAATTCTACGGGCTGCGCGGCGAGCAGCAGCCCGCCTGGCTGGCTACGGCACGGCTCCTGGGCAACTACTTGCTCGAGCAAACGCTTACCCCGGACTCCGGCGCATATCCGGTGTTTACGCGCTCGACGGGAAAGCGCGCCCAATTCCCCCAACCGGCGGATTGCGGATCGCAATCCGACCGGCCCTACGAGATCCAGCCGGACAAGGGGGGCGTTGCGGGCCATGCATTGCTGTTGCTGTTCGAAGCCACCGGCGACTCGAAATACCTGGTGCAGGCGCTGCACAACGCCCGTGTCCTCGCCGCCCATCAACAGGTCGGCGACGCCGCTCATTCGCCGTGGCCTTTTCGCGTCGACTATCGCAGCGGCGAAGGACGCGGCCCGGTGTCAGGAAACATGGCCTACATTCTGCGCTTGTTTGACGGGCTGATCGCCCATGGCTACCCGGAATTTGCCGGGCCGCGGCAATCGCTGTGGCAATGGATCAAGGGCTATCAAGTGCCGAGCGCCGCCGCCGGCGGAAGCCTGTTCGCACAGTTCTTCGAAGACCATGACACGCCGACCAATCGCACGGCGTGGGCTCCATTGAACCTGGCGCGCTATCTGCTCGAGAAAAAGGACACCGTGGATCAAGAGTGGCGAGACGATTGCGGCGCCTTGATTGATTTCGTCCGCGGCAATTTCACGCATCAGGAAATCGGCTTGACCGTGTGCCATGAGCAGGATGAGGACCTGCAGGCGTGGGGCGGTGTCAATTCGACCTACGGCGCGGTCCTCGCCTTGTATGCCAAGGCCGTGGATTCGCCGGCGCTGGCGAGCGAGGCTCGCCAGGCCCTGAATTTCACGCTGTACTCGATCGACGAGCGGGGCCGGCCGCGGGATTTGTCGCAAAGCTCGCAGCCCGGAGGTTGGCAGGAAGATGCGCACACCGACGTCGTTCACAATTACGTGGATGCACTGGGCGCGTTTCCGCAGTGGGGGAACGCCGACGGCGCCATGCCGGACCCGGCGAGTTAAGACGGGCGTCCTTAGACAGGCGTCCTTAATATCGCCGCAATGAATGCGCTGGTCGCCGCATCCACCTCGCCAAAACGCACGCCGGCACGGAATCGGCCCTTGCCCACCTCCACGCAATAGCGGACTTCGGCGGGAATGTGAAAGGTGCTCGTCTGACCGCAGGCTTGCAGCCGCAGATCGATGACGCAGGGTTGTCCGTTCGCGAGTTCGAACGGCACCGTGATGCTGGCGCCCGCGCGCGACATATCGACGGTGTGTCCCGGGAGCACCGACATGCCCGGTACGGTGACTTGGGCATGGATCACGACGGATCTGCGCTCGTAGCTACGGCGCTCCAGTGTCGCCCGCCGGACGAGCTCATCGCCATAGTATTCGTGCGACTCGACCAAGGTTTCCGCTGCCGTCGTGCTCATCCCTTTCTCCTGCCCCGACATTACCGGTGGAATGGTAGCCGATACCGCGCGTTGACGACCGCGCCGACTGTGACCTGCCGCGCGAATCTGAGCGCCGATCGTGGAAGATGTCAAATTGCCTCGGGGGCGGCCGCCGCCGCCGGCCACGCTGCAGTCGCCCAGGCGTCGTGATTGCTCAGCCGCTCGTGAGCAGCCGGCTCATGGCCGCGAATGCCGGCAGCGTGACCGGATCATTGGCCGCGCTCGAGGCGATGGGGTGCGAGGCAAACCGCGCGATCACCAGTTCGGCCTTCGGCGCAATGTACAAGCGCTGGCCATGGATGCCGCGCCCCTCGAACACGCCCAGCGCGTCGTGCGACACCCACCACATGTTGCGATAGGAATAGCCGGGCAGCAGCGTGTAGCCGGCCACCGCAAATTTTGCCGGGTCGGCGCCGCCGCGGATATCGGCAACCACTTCCGCCGGAATGATCTGTTTGGCGCCGCATGCGCCCTCGCAGCGCATGAGTTCACCGAACCGGCACAAGTCGCGAAGCGTGGCGCTCAAACCTCCGCCGCCCATCGCCACGCCGATGCTATCGACCGTCAGGTATCCATCTTCTTCGCACCCTATTTGCGACCAGATTCGCCGGCTCATCATGTCCGCCAGAGCCATGCCGGTCACCCGCTTCATCACCCAGCAAAGCACTTCGGTGTTCACGGTTTTGTAGGCAAATGCCGCGCCGTGCGTCCCTTCCTTGCGCAGCGTGCGCAGGTAATCATAGAAGTTGTCCGGCCCCGCATAACCCGCCGGGCGCGAGCGCAGACCGCCCGCCCTTCCATAGTCCCAGATTTGGGCTTTGGGATCGGAGTACAGCTCCGAGTACTGCACGCCGATTTGCATGTCCAGCACCTCACGCAGCGTGGCGTCTTCGTAGGCCGTGCCGGTCATTTCCGGCAGGTAGTGCGCGACGGTCCGCGTCTCGTCCAAAGCGCGCTCGTGGATCAGCGTGGCCGCGAGCGTCGCCGCGTACGATTTGGTGATCGAGAAACAGGCGTGCGGCCGCTGCTCTTCGAGCGCGCCGAAGTAGCGTTCGTAAATTCGGCAGCCGCGATGCAGGACGATGATGCCGTCCGCATAGGTGTGCTGCAGCGACTGCGCCCAGGTGAGCTGGCGGCCGTGCAAATCCTGAAACGCCAGTGCATCGATCCCCGCCTCGAGATCGTGAGGCGCCTGCCCAAGATCACTCGCTTCCGCATTGCCCCGCCAGACATTGGCCGTCGGCGCCAATTCGCGCATGTGCGACAACGTCCAGCGGATCTGCGGGAACTCCAGGAAGCGATCATCCTCGAAGCGGATCTGTTTCGCCCTGGGCGGCGGCGAACCCTGCATCCATCCCGCGGCATTGGGGTCCGAGGCGTCGGCGTCGGGATATTCGACCCCTTCAATCTCGACTATTCCGCTTTTCATTGAGCGCGCCCCCGCGAACCTGTGGTCGTCCAAGACTGCACACTTGGCCGCGGGTTCGCAAGGAGCCGCGGGGGCCTGTCGGGTGCGCGCGTCGGGCTTTGGCGCGGCTCGCGTGAGACAGGCACAATGCAGCATGAATTATCGACATATCTATCACGCAGGCAATTTCGCCGATGTGGCCAAACACGTCGGACTGCTCTACTGCCTGCAGGCGTTGAAGCGCAAGGACGCGGGGTTTTTTGCGCTCGACAGCCATGCCGGGCGCGGCTTCTATGACCTGCAGGCGCCGGAAGCGCAGAAATCCGGCGAGGCCGATCGCGGCGTTCAACGCCTCGTGGCCGGCTCGATCGGCAATGAATTCCTGGGCGATTACTTCACCGCGATACGCGCGCGCCGCGGCAAGCGGCTGCCGCGCTATCCAGGATCGCCGGCACTGATTGCGCAAGCCCTGCGTCCGCAGGACCGCGCATTGTTCGTCGAGCTGATGCCGGCCGAAGCGCGCGCCGCGGAACGCGAGATCGAGTCGCAGGGGCGGGTTCGAACGCAGATTGACGACGGCTATGCGGCGCTCAAAGCCTTCCTTCCTCCCGAGGAGCGCCGCGGGCTGGTACTGATCGACCCGCCCTACGAAAGCCTCGATGAGTTGAAAATGATGCTCCAGGCTTTCAACGACGCTTATCGGCGCTGGCCGAGCGGGATCTACCTGATGTGGTATCCGATTCGCAGCGCCACTCAGCGCAGCATGGTGCATGCGCGGTTCGAGGCCTTGAAAATTCCGAAAATGCTGTTGGCCGATCTGGCGATTCATCCCGACGATGCGGGGTTGGGACTGGCGGGAAGCGGGCTGATGATCGTGAACCCGCCGTATGGCGCGGATGGGTTTCTGCGCGACGCCTATGGCGCGATTCATCAGGGAATTGCGGCCCCGGGTGCCGGCTATGTCGAAGTAGCGCGCCTCACCCCCGAACGGATGGCACAATAGGACAGTCCTTCGAGGAGAATTGCCATGGGCAAAGAAACATTGCGCGAACGGCTGGCCAAGCTGCATGCGGAGCTGTCCGACATGCATCGAGACGATCCGGCAGCCCGAAAATCGCTCGGTGAAGTTCTTCCGGATGTCAAACGCATGGTCGATCAGCCGGTGGGCGGCGCCGACCCGGCCGCCGACAAAACGCTCCCGGATCGCCTGGAACGCATCGCGGTGCAGTTCGAGGCCGTACACCCGACCCTGGCGGCGAGTGCGCGTCGGCTGATCGACTTGCTGGGCGAAGTCGGCATCTAGGCGCTCCTAGGAATCAGCGCGTCCAGACGATCGAATCATCCACGCGGGCGGCGATGCGTTCGACCTCGGTGCTGCCGGACTCCGCGTCGCGCATGAGCACCGCGATGCTGCCATGGCCCGGCACCGGCACGATGGTCCCGCGATAGCCTTGCTCGTCGAAGCGCGTGGATTTGTTCATCGGTTCGTGCACCAGCACCATGACCGTCACGGGCCCCGAGGAGGTTTGCACCACCAGATGCGGCACCTTGTGTCCCCTGAATTCACAACTGCTGGCGTAGCTGACCATGCCGGCGCCGGCTTTCAAGCGAAGCTTCGACTCCTTCAAGACGGCATTCAGGTCAGGCTCGGGCACGGGAACCTCGGTGAGACGCCATGCATCCGGCTCGCCCGCCATGTGCGCCACCACGTCGGCGGCCAGACTGCGCTGCGGAAGCGTAAGCCAGACGCCCCCGGCAACCAGAAGGGCCAATACCACGCTGGCCGCCATCGTCATCCACCGCAAAGATCGCGGTGCAGCGGCCGCGGCTTTGCGCGCGAACGGCAGCACATCGGCCTTGGGCGCAATATCCACGCGCAGCGCCAGTTCCAGCCGCGATTCGAAGCGCAACAGCTGCTCGGTAAACACACGGCACTCGGGGCAAGACTCACGGTGCGCGCGCATCTCATCATCCGGATCGTGCGGATTCGCCATGAGGGCGGAACGATAGCGGTCATGATCCATCATTCTTGTGGATCCAGGCTGGTGTCCTCGCCGCAGGCCGCCCGCAGCAACCGGCGCGCGCGGTGCAGACGCGTCAGCACCGCCGGGCCGGACAAATCCATCTCGCGGGCGATCTCGGCCGTCGAGAAACCCATCAACACCTGCAGAATGAGCGGTTCGCGGTACTCGTCGGGCAGTTTCATCAAGGCGGCGCGGACTTCGCCGATATTCTGTTCCTCGGCGGCCGCCAGCATCGGCTCTTCCTTGGCGATCAGTTCATCGACGTCCACGGTCGGCAGGCGCTTGCGCTCGAAAGTGCGCGCGTATTCCCGGCGAATGATGGTCAGCAGCCAGGGTTTGGCGGCATTCTCGTCCAGGAGCGCGTCCTGCGCCTTCCAGGCGCGCAACATGCTCTCCTGGACAACGTCTTCGGCCAAGGCACGGTCGCGGGACAGCCAAAACGCAAATCGCAGCAAATCCGGACGCAGCGACTGGCACAGTGCCTGAAACCTGGCGCGTCTCTGATTTCCGCCAACCCCGTCGTTCATGTATAAATCAGCACCCGGCCTAAGGTATCGTCGCTGCGATCTTACCGCGTTATGCGGCCGGCGCCCCGGGGGAAAAGCCCTGACCGGGCATCCAACGAGCGGACCTGCAGCGGCAATGAAGATGATGGGAGTCACAGCGAAGATGACCGGACTTGGCGGCAATTCATTTCCAGGCACCCGCATGCGGCGCATGCGCCGCGACGAGTTTTCGCGCCGTTTGATGCGGGAAACCCGCTTGAGCGTGGATTCGCTGATTTACCCGATTTTCGTGGTGGAGGGCCGCGGCGAGCGCCAGCCCGTGGCCTCGATGCCCGGCATCGAGAGGCTCACCGTCGATGAACTGCTGCGCGAATGCGCCATCCTGACGAAGCTCAAGGTTCCGGCCATCGCGCTGTTTCCCGTGGTTCCCACAGCCAAGAAATCTCTGGATGCGCGCGAATCCTGGAACCCGCAGGGTATCGCGCAAGTGGCGGTCAGGGCCGTCAAAAAGGAGTTCCCGGACCTCGGCGTGATCACCGACGTGGCGCTCGATCCGTTCACCACGCATGGCCAGGACGGCCTGATCGATGAAAAGGGCTATGTGATGAACGACCTGACGGTCGAGACGCTGGTGCGCCAGGCGCGTTCGCATGCCGATGCCGGTGCCGACGCCGTCGCCCCATCGGACATGATGGATGGACGCATCGGCGCAATTCGCAATGCCTTCGAGACGGCCGGGCTGGTGCACACGAGGATTCTCGCCTACGCGTCCAAATATGCATCGAGCTTCTACGGTCCGTTTCGCGACGCCTTAGGATCGGCCGCGCAACTGGGCAGCGGCGGCAAGCACACCTATCAGATGGACATCGGCAATTCCGACGAAGCATTGCGCGAAGTGGCGCTCGATATCGCAGAAGGCGCCGACATGGTCATGGTCAAGCCCGGCCTGCCGTATCTTGACATCGTGCGGCGGGTGAAGGATCGGTTTGGAATGCCGACGCTGGTCTACCAGGTCAGCGGCGAGTACTCCATGATCATGGCCGCCGCGGGCCGGGGCTGGATGGATGAGCGCGCCATCGCGATGGAATCCCTCGTGTGCATCAAGCGCGCCGGGGCGGATGCCATCTTGACCTACTTTGCCAAACGCGCGGCGGAGTGGCTTTCGGAGTGAATGCCAGCGCCGGTTCAGATGCGCCTGACCAATATGGGGTTGCCGGCCACCCCATCGCTCACAGCTGGTCGCCGTTCATTCACGGCATGTTCGCCAAGGCCACCGCGCAGAATCTGGTGTATCGATTGTTCGATATCGCGCCGGAGAATTTTCGCCGCGAGGCCCTGCGCCTGTTCGCCGGCGGCCTCAAAGGCTTGAACGTCACCCTGCCGCACAAGCAAGCGGCCGCGGAACTCGTGAATGAACTCACGCCGCGCGCCGAGCGGGCAAAAGCGGTCAACACCATCGCCTTTTTCGAACAGACCTCTCTGTTGGGCGACAACACCGACGGGCTCGGACTCACGGCCGATCTGGAGAAGAACCTGGGGCTGGCGCTCGCGGACAAGCGGGTGCTCATCCTCGGCGCCGGCGGCGCCGTCCGCGGCGTGCTTGGCTCCCTCATGGAGCGCGAGCTGCGCGAGGTGGTGATCGCCAATCGCACGCCGGAGCGCGCGCGCAAGCTGGCGGCGGAATTCGCCGACTTGGGTGAAATCGCAGGTTGCGGATTCTCCGAGGTGCAAGGACCGCCCTACGATCTCATCATCAACGCCACGTCGGCCAGCCTGCAGGGCGAAATGCCGGAAATGCCGGCGGGACTCGTGGGCGAGGAAAGCATCTGCTACGACATGGCCTACGGCCGCGGGCCTACGCCGTTTACCCTGTGGGCCAAGTCCCTGAACGCCGCGCGCACCACCAAGGGATGGGGCATGCTGGTCGAACAGGCCGCGGAGTCCTTCTTGCTCTGGCGCGGCATCAGGCCCGATACGGCGCCCGCGCTCGAGGCATTGGCACAGCACGCCTAGCGTACTCGCGGCCCGTCGGCTGCTAACGCATCGTGACCAGTTCTTCCGCGCTGGTGGGGTGAATGGCCACGGTATCGTCGAAGTCTGCCTTGGTCGCGCCCATGCGGATGGCCACGGCAAACCCCTGCAGCATCTCATCGGCGCCCAGCCCCAAGATGTGGCAGCCGATGATGCGCTGTTCGGGACCCACGCAAACGAGCTTCATGTCGGTATGCGTCTTGCGGCCCGTCATTGCGTGATACATCGGCGTGAAATCGGCCACGTAGATTTTCACCGCATCGCCGTGCGATGCGCGGGCTTCCGCTTCGCTGGCTCCGACGGTCCCGATCGGCGGGTGGGTGAATATCACCGTGGGAATCATGCCGTAGTCGAGACGCCGGTCAGGCTTGCCGCCGAACAGCCGGTCACTCAGGCGCCTGCCTGCCGCGATCGCCACCGGCGTCAGGGCCGCCCTGCCGGTCACATCGCCGATCGCATATACGCCGGCGACATTGGTGTTCTGAAACGCATCGGTGATGACGTAGTCGGCCTCGTCGAGCGCGACCCCGGCGCTTTGCAAATCGAGCCCCGCGACATTCGCGTCGCGGCCGATCGCCCACAACAGGCAGTCGAATCCGGAAAACTCGCGGCCGTCTTGCGCAATGAGCGTTTTCTTGCCCGCATCCTCGCGCACCGCGGCGACCACCGCGTGCTCGTGAACTATCATCCCCATGGCGTGGACTTCCCGCTTCAGGGATTTGCCGAGCATCACATCGAAGTTGCTCAACAGCCGATCCTTGCGGATGAACTGTTCCACGTCGCTGCCGAGTTCCCGGAACGAGGCCGCCAGTTCGCAGGCAATGTAGCCGCTGCCGATGACGGCGACCCGCTTCGGACGCGACTCGAGATCGAAAAAGCCGTCCGAACTGATGCCGAGGTGCGCACCGGGAATGTCCGGCAGGGACGGTCTGCCCCCGGTGGCGATCACGATGTGCCGCGCGCTCAGGCGCCGGCCGTTCACCTCGACGGTGTGCGCGTCCACGAAACGCGCCGCGCCACGCACATACGAGACCCCCTTGGCGGCGAGATTGCGCTCGTAGATGCCGTTCAGGCGCAGCACGTACGCATCGCGCTTGCGCTTCAATTCCGCCCAATCACTTTCGCCGACTTTGACGTCGAAGCCGTAATCGTTCGCATCCTGCAGGCTCAAGGCGACACCGGACGCATTCCACATGACCTTCTTGGGGACGCATCCGACATTCACGCAAGTTCCGCCGAGGCGCTTGGGCTCGATCACCGCCGTGCGGGCGCCGTACTCTGCCGCGCGCTGCGCGCAGGCGAGGCCGCCGCTGCCGCCGCCGATGCTGATGAGATCGAATAGTTGGTCTGACACTGCCGATTCCGTGGTGTTTGATGGTGCAATGATACGTGGTCGAAGCCGGCATCGCCCGCCGACTCTGACCCCGGTGCGTGTCTGCTAGAATTGCACCGTGAACAACCCCCTTCTAGACTTCGGCGCACTTCCCGACTTCGGACGTATCGAGGCGAGCCATGCTCGTCCGGCATTGGAACGGATCTTGGCGGAAAATCGCCTGCGGCTCGCGGAACTGACCGCGCAGGCCCAACCGACCTTTGCATCGCTGGTGGTACCGGTCGAGGAATTGAGCTACCGCTTGAGCCGCGTGTTCAGCCCCATATCGCATCTGAACGCGGTGGCCAATTCCCCGCAGATGCGTGAGGCCTACAATGAATGCGTACCGCTGCTCACGGAGTACTCCTCGGAGCTCGGCCAGAACGGCGCGCTGCAGGCCGGGTATGACTACGTGCTGCGACACGAAGGCGCCGCGCTCGATCCGGCGCAGCGCAAGCTGCTGGAGAATGCGCTGCGCGATTTCCGTCTGGCCGGGGTCGATTTGCAGCCGGACCAGAAGGCGCGCTACCGCGAATTGGCGCAGCGCCTGGCGCACCTGGCGACCAAGTTTTCCGAGAATGTGCTCGATGCCGGGCGCGCCTATACCCGCAGCGTCACCAACAGCGCGGAATTGGCGGGCCTGCCGGGCAACGCCGTCGATCGCGCGGCGGCCGATGCGCGCGAGGCGAATCAAGCCGGCTGGCTGTTCAAACTCGATCAGCCCACGTACATGACCATCATGGCCAGCGCGGAAAGCGAACAGCTGCGCCGCGACATCTACGAGGCCTGGGTCACGCGCGCTTCGGAGCTCGGACCGAGCGCCGGCCGCTTCGACAACTACGGAATCATTGCTGAAATTCTGCCGCTGCGCGACGAACTCGCGAAGCTCCTGGGATTTGCGAATTTCGCCGATTACGCGCTCGCGACCCGCATGGCAAAAAGCAGCAAGCAGGTGCTGGCCTTTCTGGACGACCTGGCGCGCCGCTGCCGGCCCGCGGCGCGCGAGGAATTCCTGGGCCTCGAGGAATTTGCGGGCCGCAAGCTCAACGCCTGGGACATGGCGTTCTACGGCGAGCGGCTGCAGGAATCCCGCTTCAAGGTTTCGCAGGAAGCACTGCGCCCCTACTTTCCCCTGCCGAAGGTGCTGGACGGATTGTTCGCCTTGACGCAGCGCCTGTACGGCGTGAGCGTCAAGGAGCGCACCACGGTCAGTGTCTGGCATCCAAGCGTGCGCTTCTACGATCTGCTCGACCAGGACGGACATCCCGTGGCCGGCTTTTTTCTCGATCCCTATGCGCGCACCGAAAAGCGCAGCGGCGCGTGGATGGATGAGTGCGTGATCGCCAAGGCGCTGCCCTCGGGCACCGCGCTGCCGGTGGCGCAGCTGGTGTGCAACTTCACGGCGCCCGTGGGCGCACAGCCCTCGCGGCTGACGCATAACGAAGTGATCACGTTGTTTCACGAATTTGGGCACGGACTGCACCACATGTTGACGCGCGTGGCGTATCCCAGCATCGCCGGCATCAACGGCGTCGCCTGGGACGCGGTGGAGCTGCCGAGCCAGTTCATGGAAAATTTCGTGTGGCGTGCCGAGGTGCTGCCGCTGATTTCCGCGCACATCGACAGCGGCGAATCTCTGCCCGTCGACATGCTGCAGCGGCTGCTCGGCACGCGCACCTTCAATGCCGCGCTCGACACGCTGCGGCAGATCGAACTCGCCACGTTCGATTTCGAATTGCACGCCAACTTCGACGCCGGGCTGGGCGCGCACGTCAACGAGACGCTGGCCGCGGTACGGCGGCGGGTCGCCGTGGTGCCGGCCGCGCCGTTCAATCGCATGCCGGCAAGCTTTGCGCACATCTTTGCCGGCGGTTATGCGGCCGGGTACTACAGCTATAAGTGGGCCGAGGTGCTGGCCGCGGATGCCTTCGAGGCGTTCGAGGAAGCCGGCGTGTTCGACGCCGAGACGGCCGCTCGGTTCCGCGAGTCCATCCTCAGCAGAGGCGGCAGTATCGATGCCATGGACGCATTCGTCCGCTTTCGCGGGCGCCAGCCCGACGTTCGGCCGCTGCTCAAGCAAACCGGAATTGCGGCGTGAAGCGCCCGGCTGCGCTGCTGCTGGCTCTGCTGGCAGCCAGGGGCGTGGCCGATACCGCCTACGTGAGCGACGAGCTCGTGCTGGGCGTCTATGCCGACCCGAACAACCAGGGGCAACGATTGGCCACCCTGCATTCGGGATCCAGCGTCGAGACGCTGGTGCAGAACGGGGAATTTACCCAGGTACGCTTGAGTGACGGGACGACCGGCTGGGTGAAATCGGCCTTCCTGACGCCCAAGGAACCGGCGGTGGTTCGAGTCAAGCAGCTCGAAGAGGAGCTTGACCGCGCCCACGCCACGACGCCGGCGCTCGCCGAAGCGGCGGCTCGCAGCGAAGTGGCGCAGCTCAAACAGGAACTTGCCGCCCGCCAAAGCGAGTTGGATGCCGTACGCAGCGGCGTATCGGCCCCCGCGGCGCCGGCCGCGCCGTCGCCCGGTCCCTTCATCCCGTCTGGCGCGGCGGCGCGGTGGGCGGCAATCGGCGGGGTCGGCGTCCTCATCGGTCTGGCTTGCGGATTTTGGCTGGGTTACGCCACCTTGGCGCGGCGCATCAGGCACAAATTCGGCGGCATCAAGGTTTACTAAACGCGTTTCTCAGGCCGCATCCGGCCTGGGTTGACTTAATACTGTGAGCTACGTCCACAAGCGGCGTGAGGACATGGCGCTGCCGGACCCAAAAGCCTAAACTCCCCGCGATGTACGATCTTCGACGTAACGACTATGACGTTGCGAACTCCGTTCAGGTCAGCTCCACCGCCGCGGTAGCCGCGGCAGTCCGTGAACTTTTTACAACGGCGTGGCCGACTGATTCCTTCGACAAGGTCGCGGCCGCTTTCGAGGATTTCGACAAGCTGTTTACCGGCCGCATGCCCGGCTATCACGGCGTCGACACGCTGTATCACGATCGCCAGCACTCGCTCGACATGACTCTGGCCATGGCGCGGCTCCTGGTCGGCTATGAGCGCACCGTGGAGAGCCGCCTGCGCTTCGGCGGCGAGCGCGCCGGCATGGCGCTGGTGACTTCTCTGTTTCACGACGCGGGCTATATCCGCGAATTCGACGATCGCCTGCACAGCAACGGCGCTGAGTTCACTCTCTATCATGTGACCCGCAGCGCGCGTTTCCTCGCGCGCTACCTGCCGGGCATCGGTCTGGAAACCTGGGTGCCGGTGGCGACGCGCATCGTCCATTTCACCGGATACGAGATCAAGCTCAATATGATCCAGCTCGCCGATCCGAAGGATCGCAAGCTGGGGCACCTCTTGGGTACGGCGGATCTGATCGCGCAGATGGCGGATCGCTGCTACTTGGAAAAATGCCGCGATCGGCTCTATCCGGAATTCGTGCTGGGCGGAATCGCCACCACGACGGCAGTGGACGGCTCTCTTCAGGTTCGCTACAGCTCCGGGGTGGACCTACTGCGCCAGACGCCGGAGTTCGTGCGCGAGACCTTCGTCGCACGGCTCCAGGGCGAGTTCGAGCATGCCTACCGCTACCTCGAATGCCTGTTCGGCGGCACCAATCCCTACCTCGAGGCGATCGAGCGCAACCTAGGCTATCTGCACCGCGTGTTGCGCACCGAGCGCTGGCCCATGCTGCGGCGAAATCCGCCGCTGTTCACCTCGGACGACACACAGATCGGCCAGGTGCGCGGCTTGATGCTCGATCGATTGAAAGCGCTCTGGGCGGCGGGAGCCTAAGGCACCGCCCCCAAGGTTAAGGCCAGTCGATCGCCGCCACGTAACGCGCGTGCAGTTCATCGAGACGCGCCAGCACGAGGTCCTTCCCTTCGAGCGGTGCGCCGGCAATGGCCGAACGCAGCACAGCGGCGCTCAAATTCCGCCGGGCCTTTTCCGCGATGGGCGCAAAGCTGAAGTGCCACGGCTCAGGCTGCACCCCGGAACGCACGCCCTGAAACGGACGAAAGAATCCGAAACGCGGCGCATTAACATCCAGCCAGTGGCCGAGGCGTACGAAAGGTCCGCCCGGCGCAAACTCTTCGCGCACCAGTTTGACCCGATATCCCGGCGCGGTGGCGTTGCCATCGACCAGATCCAGATCGGTGCCCCAGTGATGCCGGCTGGCGCCGGGCAGCGCCGACCACAGCAAAATGGCGTCGATCCGTGCCGCCGGTGCCAGCGCCCGGGCATCGAGTTCTGCGCCCGCCGCGTCATACAGGGGCCGCTCGCCGCTGAACTTGCCGTTCCAGATGTCCAACTGGCGGGCGAAGTCGCGAAAGCCGCTCCGGGGTACCAGGTCGATGCCGTCGGCCTCGGCCGCGCGCCGCAGATTGAGGAAGGGCGCCACGACTTGCGCGTGCAACAGGCACTCATGATCGGCCAGCGCCGACAGATGCGAGCGGGCCTTGCCGGTCAGCTCGGCGTCATTCAAGAGGCCACGCCTCGGGCGGACGCCAGTTCAGCCACCTGATCGAACACCCGGGCAAACACCCCCACTTCCTGCGCCCCGGAAATGGTGTACTGGCCGTCGAAGATAAAGGTAGGAACGCCGGTAATTCCCAGCACGGTCGCGTGGCGCTCGGCGGCGACGACGCCGTCCTGACCGATCCGCAAGATCACGACATTGCGAACCTCCGGACCGTTCAAACCAACTTCGGTACCCAGACGCACCAGTTCGTCGGCATCGCCGATGTCGCAGCCCTCTTCGAAGTAGGCGCGCATGATCCGGTCCGTGACCGCTGCTTGGAGTCCGTGACGCGCTGCATGTGCAATCAACAAATGTGAGCGGCGGGTGTTGGGGACGCGGCTGATCAGGTCGAAGCGGAACCGGATGCCGCTGGCTTCTCCCTGGCGCTCCAGTTCCGTGTGCGCCTGCTCCAGGCGCGCCTGATCCGGCATTTTGGCCGCCATGTACGTTTCCCGGTCTACCCCTTCGACCGGGATATCGGGACTCAGCTCGAAGGGCCGCCAGACGATGACCGGCTCGTATTGCGGGCGGGCCGCAACCGCCAGGTCGAAGCGTCGCTTCCCCAGGTAACACCACGGGCAGACCGTATCGGAATAGATGTCAATGCGCATATTCTTGGGTCCAGGGTCCTAGCCCGCGATTGTACCCTCGCCCCTTATGGGGGTTGGCCTGAACGGGTATCATTATCGGTTAAGAGACGGGGAACGAGATCATCGATGGCGAGAAGCCTTAAAACCAGCTATTTGCTCCTGGCCCTGGGGGTCAGTGCGGTGCTCGCGTTGATTTTGGGCGGCCTGGCGTATTACGAGCATCGCGTCAATACGGCCGATGCCAATCAGCTCACCTACGCGACCGTCGAGCAGAAACTGGAATCCGATCTGGAGACTCGCGCCAGATCCTTGAGCAACATCACCAGCACCTCGCTCGCGCCTGCGCTCAAAGAGGGCAACAACGCCGCCGTCGCTGCGATCGCCGCCCGACTGCTCGATGAACACGACATCGAGCGCGTCGAAATTTGGGGAGCACACGACAACATTCTTTACTCCGGCAGCAATCCGGAGGCGCAGCCGACCACCGCGGGTCCCTTCGTGCTGCGCACCGACGTGCAGCGCCTGGGCAGCGTCGAGATCTGGATGAGCCGCGCGGAGATGCAGGACACGCTTTCCAGCATCCGCACGCAATTGCTGAGCAAACAGGGTGCGCAGAGCAGACGCATCCGCGGCGTGCTGGCCGGCATCAGTCTGCCGCTGGTCGTCTTGGGATTGCTCGGCGCGTGGTTCATCGCCCGCCAGCTGTCCCGCCCCATCGCGGCCCTGGTGAAGAGCGCCGATCGAATCGGCGACGGGGACTACACCCGGCCGCTGGCGGTGGTGCGCCGCGACGAGCTCGGCGATCTGCAATTCGCGCTCGAGCGCATGCGTCAGAACCTGAACGAAACCACGATCACCAAGAACTATCTGAACACCGTGCTCAACAGCCTGAGCGATGCGGTCTTTGTGACCTCTCCCGACGGCCTCGTGAAAAGCTGCAACGAGGCGGCACAACTGCTGCTCGGCTACGCCTCGGATCAGTTGGTCGGCAAACCCTTGGTCACGTTCATCGATGAGGTGCATCGCAACGCCTTTGACCTGAACCAGCCGGCACAGGAAGCGCGCGAGACGGTGCTGCGTACGGCCAGCGGGCAGACGATTCCGGTCTCCATGGCCAGTTCCGCCATCGACTCCGAGGATCCGCAGTTTCAGGGCAACATCTATGTCGCGCGCAACATCACCGAGCGCAAGCGGGCCGAGCGGCGCATCCGCTACCTGGCGCGCTATGACACGCTCACGAAAATGCCGAATCGCATGCAGTTTCAGCATCTGCTGCAGCAGGCGATTGCGCGCGCCCGGCGCAACCAGCGGTCCCTCGCGCTGCTGTACCTGGACCTGGATCGGTTCAAAGAGGTCAACGACACCTTCGGTCACGCCGCCGGCGACCGTACCCTGGAAATCTTGAGCGAACGGCTGACGCGAAATTTGAGCAAGGACGCGGTGATCGGCCGGCTGGCCGGCGATGAGTTCGCCATGTTCATCGACGACCTTCCGATGGACTCCGACAACCGTGAGGCGCTCGGCGCTCTGGCGCGCACCTTGCTCGACGAGATAAGCCGCACGTTCTATGTGAACCAGCAGGAGGTTTATCTCACCGCGAGCGCGGGCATCGCGATCTGCCCCTATGACGCCGAAAATGTCATCGACTTGATCCGCAATGCCGATGCGGCGATGTATCACTCGAAGCAAAATGGCGGCAATTCCTGCGTGTTCTATGTGCCCAGCATGAACGCCGCGGCCGTCGAAAGGCTCATGCTGAAGAGCAAGCTGCGCCGTGCGCTGGAACGCGACGAGCTGGTCATCCTGTATCAGTCAAAAGTGGATCTGCGCACCGGGCGCGTGGTGGGCGCCGAAGCCCTGCTGCGTTGGCGGCTCCCGGGACACGGCGACATCTCACCGTCGCACTTCATTCCCCTGGCCGAGGAAACCAGCTTGATCCTGGATATCGGCGAGTGGGTGCTGAATCGGGTCTGCGCCGATTACCGCGAATGGCAGAAAGTCGTGCCGCATCCGGGCCGCATCGCCATCAACCTGTCCCTGCGCCAGCTCAAGCAGTCGAGCTTCATCTCCCGCTGCCGCAGCATATTCCGCAAGCACGGCGTATCGCCCACCTGCTTCGAACTCGAAGTCACCGAAACGACCTTGATGACCGATCCGAAACGCACCATCGGTCTTCTCAACGAGCTTTACGCCATGGGCTTGAGCCTCGCCATCGATGATTTCGGCACGGGTTACTCCTCGCTTTCCGCCCTGCAGCAGTTCCCCATCGGCACCTTGAAGATCGATCAGTCCTTCGTCCGCGACGTTGCGGTGGACACCAACGACGCCGCCATCGTGCGCACCATCATCGACATGGGCAAGAGCCTGGATCTGGAAGTCATTGCAGAGGGCGTCGAGGAAGCCGAGCAGCTCGAGTTCCTGCGTGCCCACGGTTGCTACTACGCCCAAGGTAGATTGTTTGGCGATGCGATGGGGGCGAATAAATTGCTGGGAATTCTCGCCGGCCAGGATGGCGGCACGCCCCACCACGGCAATCTGTGCGCGCCGACGGTGTTGCGGCCGATGCGGCTCTCTTCCTAACAGTCTCGATGCTGATCGCCCGGGACCTTACGCTGCGGCGCGGCCCGCAGCCGCTCTTCGAACAGGTCAATTTCACCGTCTTTCGCGGCAACAAGGTGGGCATCACCGGCGCCAACGGCACCGGCAAGTCGAGCCTGTTTGCGGCGATCTTGAGGCAGCTGGCGCCCGATCGAGGCGACATCGATGTGCCCGCCGGACTCAAGACGGCGCATGTCGAGCAGGAGGTCGCCGCGAGCGAAAGACCGGCCATCGAGTTCGTTCTGGATGGGGACGAGGAGCTGCGCACCGTACAGGCGGCCATCGAGGATGCCGAACGGCGCGACGCCGCCATGGCACTGGCCGATCTTTATTCTGCGCTGGAGGCCATCGACGGCTACCGCGCCAAGGCGCGTGCGGCGGCCATCATGCATGGCCTGGGATTCAAGGCGGCGGATCATGAACGCGCCGTGGCCGAATTCTCCGGCGGCTGGCGGGTACGGCTGGGTATGGCGCGCGCGCTGTGCTCGCGCGCCGACCTGTTGTTGCTGGATGAACCCACCAATCACCTGGACCTCGACGCCATCGTCTGGCTGGAGGAATGGCTGACGGCCTACCCGGGAACGCTGTTGATGATTTCGCACGATCGCGAGTTTCTCGACGCCATCATCGATCGGGTATTGCATATCGAGAATCGCACCATCCGCGGCTACTCCGGCAACTACTCGCAATTCGAACAGAAACGATCCGAGGAACTGGCGTTGCTGTCGGTGCTGCATGCGCGGCAGGTGAAGCGGATCGCGGAAATCACCTCGTTCGTGAACCGCTTTCGGGCATCCGCCACCAAATCACGCCAGGCGCAGAGCCGCTTGAAGATGCTCGAGCGCATGGAGCGTATCGTTCCGGCGCACGTCGACAGTCCGTTCGAATTCCAATTCGCACGGCCGGCGAAAACACCGCGGCCGCTCATCAGCCTGGAGGAGGCCGCTTGCGGCTACGCCGGCGCGCGCGGGACCGTGCAAATCGTCGGCGGCATCGATGTATCCATCGGTCCTTCGGATCGCATCGCGTTGCTCGGTCCGAACGGCGCCGGCAAATCCACGTTGACCAAATTATTGGCCGGCGAATCGCCTATCCTCGAGGGCCGGCGCACGGCGGCGCCGGATCTGGCGATCGGCTATTTCGCACAACAGCAGATGGAGCAGCTGAAGCCGGACTGCGACGCATTCTGGCATCTACGCCATCGCGGCGGCGCCGACTATGCCGCCGGTGACGAACAAAAAATCCGCGATCACCTGGGCAGCTTCGGCTTTCAAGGCGACCGCGCCTTCGAACCGGTCGGTCGATTTTCCGGCGGCGAGAAGGCACGCCTGACCCTGGCGCTGCTGGTCGCGCGCCGGCCCAATTTGCTGCTGCTCGATGAGCCGACCAACCATCTGGACATCGACATGCGCCAGGCGCTCAGCGTTGCGCTGCAGAGCTTCGAGGGCGGCTTGGTCGTGGTCTCCCATGATCGGCACTTGATCAAGTCCGTGGCCGATACGCTGTGGCTGGTGGCCGACGGAAAATTGCAGGAATTCGCGGGCGACCTCGACGACTACCAGCAATGGCTGCGATTGCGGGGCAAGACCCTTCAGAGCGCCGCCCCCGCAAAGGCGGCCGCCACCGCCAAAAAAGTCTCGGCCAAGGGCTCGGGCAAGACCTCGGCCAAAGGCTCAGAAAAGGGCTCGGCCATGGGTTCTGCCAAGATGCCCGCGGCCGACAAGAAAGCGCCGCGGCGCGATCCGCTGGTTCGGCTGCGACAGCAACTGGAACAAGTCGAGGGACAGATCGCGGCCGTCACCGCGGAGCGCGCGTTGCTGGAAGCGGAGTTTGCGGGGCATCCGAACGACAGGCTTGCGGCGCGGCGCGCGAACCTTGCACGGGATGCGGCCTACCTGGAATCTCAGTGGATGCAGATCGGCACCGCCATCGAGGTCGAGGAGGCGAGGATGGCGCAGGCGCAGACCGGGAATTGAGCCGGTAGCCAGGCCGGCTAGGGGGCCCGCAAGGTCTTGGCAGCGCCTGCCGCGATTTCGGCAAGCGCCTGATCGGCGGCGCGGTTATACGCATCGACGATGGCCGTCATGCGATTGTCGGCCGCGGGCACTCGGATGTCGGGTTCGAAGCGTCCCAGGACATGCCGATCCGCAGAACTGCCGACACGCGCCAGGAAATGCACATGCACCGTCGGCGCCGCCAGGTTGGCGGAATATTCCGCCTGGAAATCCGCGACCTCGATTTCCAGCCAGTACGTGCTCGCGAACACGGAGTTGTCGGCGCTGACATTGCGCAGCCCGGGGTCGGCATGGAATGCCTGCACGGCCAGGTCCTGCAGCACCTCGTCGAGCGGTCCGCTCCAGCGCGCGTCGGCGAAGTAATCCATGCGCCGATCCGGGTAAAGCGCGGCGATGCGATCCGTGTCCAGACCTGCGCGCACCCGCAGCTTGAGAACCGCGAGATCCGTGGGTACCGCGGAGCTTGCCGGCGCCGCCGCGGAAGGCGCCGACGCCGACAACATGTACATGGTCGGCGGCGCGGCCTTGTTCTTGAACAGCGATCCCGCGCAGGCCGTCAGCAGGACCATCGACCAGAGCAGCGCCATACGCGTCACTTCGGCACCTCGACTCCGCGGTAATTGGACTCATAGATCAATTGCGACGGGTCGCGCTTGAGGCTGCGGGACAAGTCTCGGAAATCCCGTACCGCCTGCCGGCTCTCGCGCAGCAGCTGTTCCAATTCCGGAAGACTTTGGCTGGTGAAACGCGACACGCCGGGTTCGTTGGCGGCCACGAAAGTATTCAGACGCTGCGTGGTCTTCGCGAGGTTCTCCGAGATTTGCCTGATATTGGCCATCGACGCCTTCAGATCCGGCGAATCCTCCACGATCACGCTTCGCAAGTCGGTCACCGTGGCCTGTATGTCCTGCGTGGTGCGCCGGATATCGGACATCAGCAGTTGTGCTTCGCGCACCGTGCCGGGCAGGTGTTCGCTGGCGAGGCGCACGTTCTCCATGGTGGCCTTGAGCGAGCGCACGTTCTGGTCGCTGAAAACCTCATTGAAGTGATCGGCCAGTTCCACCAGGTGCGTGGTCAAGGCGGGCAGATTGCTCAGCAGCACATCGAAGTCGGATCGCCGGGAGCGGATCATGGGATAGCGCTGGCCCTGCTCCATCACGCCGGTCGATGCGGCCTTCGGATCCTCCTCCAGGTCGACGAACAGCAGTCCCGTCACTCCCTGGAGACTCAAGGAGGCCCGCGTCCGGTCATCGATGGGCGCCGTGGAGTCGATGTCGGCGAGTACCTGCACGGTTTTGCGCTTCTGCGGGTCCAGCATGATGCGCGCCACCTTGCCGACATCGACGCCCAGGTATCGTACCGGACTGCCGGCGGTGAGCCCGCTCACGGACCCGGGAAAATAGATCTCGTAGCGCTGATAGGTGCGCTTGTCCTGCTGATCGGTGTACCAAAACACGAATGACACCGCCATGGCGATGACCAGCAGGACAAAGGCGCCGACGGCAACGTAGTTCGCGTCTCTATCCATGGATTCTCTTTTCGGCGGCTTCCTTTTCGGCGGCGCGCGCGCGCGGGCCATGGAAGTATTCCTGTATCCAGGGGTGAGGATTGCGGAGCATGCCCTCCAGTGAGTCGCTGACCATGCGCCCATCGACGATCACACCGACGCGGCTGCAGGTCTGGAACAACGTATCGAGATCGTGGGTGATCATGACCACCGTGAGCCGCAATTGCGAATGTAGGTACAACAGTAGCTCATCGAAGGCCGTGGCGGAAATCGGATCGAGCCCCGCGGTCGGTTCGTCGAGAAACAGGAGCTTCGGCTCCAGGGCCAGCGCCCTCGCCAAAGCGGCGCGTTTGATCATTCCGCCGGACAGCTGCGAGGGAAACTTCGCCCCGGCGTCCGGGGACAGCCCCACCATGAGCAGGTTCATCTCCGCCAGTTCGTCCAGGGTTTTCTCGGACAGCGAATAATGCTCGCGCAGCGGCAGCTGCACGTTCTGGGCGACCGTCAGTGAGCTGATGAGCGCGCCGCTTTGGAAGGTCACCCCGTAACTCTGTACCAGGCTGTCGCGGTCCGCCGCCGCCAGTGTCTCCACATTCCGGCCATACAGCTCCACGCTACCGCTGTCGGGGTGGTGCAGGCCCAGTATCGATCGCAGCAGCACCGACTTGCCGGTTCCGGAACCGCCGACGACCCCGAAAATTTCATGCTGCTGCACCTGCATGTCGAGCCCGTCGTGCACCACTTGAGCACCGAAGCGGTTGTGCAGGCCGCGCACCCGGATCACCGGATTGAAATCAGGATCGAGCATCAAAAATCGATCTGCACGAACAACACGGCAAAGAATGCGTCGGCCAGAATCACCATGAAGATGGATTGCACCACGGCCACCGTGGTCAGGCGGCCCAGTTCCCGGGCCGAATCGCGCACCTGCATGCCTCGATAGGTCCCGACCATGGCGATGAGGATGGCGAAAACCGGCGCTTTGACCAGACCCGACCAAAACGTGGTGGGCGAGAGCGACTCGCGCAGGCGCGCCGTGAATTGCGGCAGCGGGATGTGAAGATTGATGAGCGAGAGGAGGCCGCCGCCGGCCAGGCCCATGGCGTCGGCAATCACGGTCAGGAGCGGCAGCACGATGATGAGCGCGAGAACGCGGGGGACCACCAGCATTTCGACGGGATTCATCCCCATGGCGCGCAGCGCGTCGGTTTCCTCGTTCAGCTGCATCACACCGATCTCCGCCGCGAAAGCGCTGCCGGAACGGCCGGCGACGATGATGGAGGTCAACAACACCCCCATTTCGCGCAGCACCGCAATCGTCACCAGGTCGACCACGAATATGTCGGCGCCGAAACGCGACAGCTGCTGCGCACCGAGATAGGCGACGATGACGCTGATCAGGAATGCAATGAGCGAGACGATCGGAATGGCGGTGATGCCGGTTTCATAGATATGGCGCGCCAGCGATGAACCCCGCAGCGCCCGCGGCCGGGAGAACGCCTCGCGCACGACCGTGGCAATGCGTCCGAGAAACACGATCACCCCGCGCCCATGCCAGCCTTGCAAAACGGCCCATCGGCCGAGCTTGCCGACAAGGCGCTCGAGGCTGGCCGGCGGCGCTTGAGCGTGCGCGGCGATGCGGTCGACATGCAGTTTTTGCAGAAGATCCAGGAAGTGCGGCGGATCACCGATGTGGCGGATGTCCGAGTGCCCGCCGGCGCTGAGCTCAGCCAACCTCTGCAACAATGCCCACGCCGGGCTGATGCCGGGTGCTCGTGCCTGCGTCCAGTCGCATGTCACGCCGCCCTCGAGGCCGGGCAAACCGTTCAGCCCGGCTTCGATGCCCGGCATCGCCGTCAAGGACCAGTCGCCGCGGAGCAACAGCAACCAGCCGTCGCCGGCACGTGAGAGCGACAATGGGGCCGTCATGGCTGCACTCATAGCGATATGCTAGCAGGCAATGGGGCATAACGATCCGCTGTTACAGATCCTGATTCTGCTCACCGCTTCGGTGTGTGTCGTCGCGGCCGTGCGTAAATTGGCCTTACCCGCCATTTTGGGGTATCTGGCCGTGGGCATGCTGTTGGGTCCGCATGCGCTCGCGCTCGCGGCAGACAATGAAACCACGCAACTGCTCGCGGACTTCGGCGTCGTGTTTCTGGTTTTCACGCTGGGATTGGAATTCTCGCTGCCGCGTTTGGTGGCGATGCGCTGGGAGGTGCTGGGCGTCGGCGGCGCACAGGTTCTCATCACGACGGGCATCGTCGCAGCGGGCGCGGTGATGATCTTCGACGTCGCCCCGGCCGTCGCCGTGGTCATCGGCGGCGCCCTCGCCATGTCCTCCACCGCCATCATCATCGCGCAGCTCACGGAGCAATCCGAAAACAACCGCACCCACGGCCGGCTGGCCGTCGCCATTTGCCTGTTTCAGGATTTGAGTTTTCCGCTGCTCCTGGCCTTGGTATCGGCGCTGGGCGGCGCGGGACGCGCGGCCGCCGCTTCGCACATCTTGAGCGCGATCGGTCTCGCCGCGCTCGCGCTGCTGGTGGTACTGGCCGCCGGCCGATGGCTGCTGAGGCCCTTGTTTCTCCTGATCGCCTCGGTGCGCTCGGCGGAGCTGTTCTCGCTGGCGGTGCTGCTCGCCGTCCTGGCCTCGTCGTGGGCCACCCACGCGGCGGGGCTGTCACTCGCCCTCGGCGCATTTCTCGCCGGCATGATGCTGGCGGAAACCGAATTCCGGCATCAGATCGAGGCGACGATCCGTTCGTACCGCGAAGTGCTGCTGGGATTGTTCTTCATCACCGTCGGCATGCTGCTGGATGTCGGCTTGCTGCTGCGGGATTTACCCGTGGTGACGGCGATTCTCATCGCCATGCTGCTGCTCAAGGCGGCCGTGGTTGCCGTGGTCGCCGAGCCGGCCACGGGCAGCTGGTTCAAGTCCTTGCGCACGGGCGTGATCGTCGCGCAGGGCGGGGAGTTCGGATTTGCACTGCTGATTCTGCTGCTGAGGCGGGAGTTGCTCGACCCGAGCGTCGTGCAGCCGCTGTTGGCCGCCACGGTCTTGAGCATGGTCCTGTCGCCCTTGATCATCCGCCACAATCGGCGCATCACGAGAATTATTTTGCGCGAATCCGGCAACCCGCAGACCGAGGCCATGCGGCACGAACGCATCACCCTGGCCGCCGCGGAACGGGAGCACGTGGTGATTTGCGGCTTCGGCCGGGTCGGACAGAACATCGCGCGCGTGTTGGAACAGACCGGCTTCGAGTACATCGCGCTCGATGTCGACGCGCGCCGCATTCGCACGGGCCGGCAGGTCGGTGATCCGGTCGTGTACGGCGATGCTGCCCAGGTCAAGGTGCTGGAGAATGTCGGCGTCGCGCATGCCAGCGTCGTCGTGATCACGTTTGCCAATCCGGATGTGGCGCTGCGCATCCTAAGATCGGTGCGCGAATTGCGTACCGACGTGCCCATCCTGGTGCGCACGCAGGACGACACCAAACTCGAGCAACTGCAGGCGGCCGGCGCGACCGAGGTCGTGCCGGAGACTTTCGAGGCCAGCCTCATGCTGCTGTCTCACCTGTTGCTGCTGATGAAGCTCCCGGTCGGGCGCGTGATTCGCACCGTGAATGACATTCGCAGCCATCGCTATCAAATGCTGCGCCAATACTTTCGCGCCGTCGGCGCCGAGCAGCTGGACGACTCCCACGCCTTTCGCGAGGAGCTGCACAGCGTCATCCTGCCGCCGCATGCCTGGGCGGTGGG